>Ga0325401_1007246_pt1 | contig 10767 bp, 12 predicted proteins | sample PopdelMetagenome_FD_205666 | JGI IMG/M metagenome (GOLD analysis project Ga0325401, IMG submission 205666) | Populus deltoides microbial communities from Bellville, Georgia, United States - Xylem-PdKOR-R2 | ecosystem: Host-associated > Plants > Phyllosphere > Stem > Wood/Secondary xylem | place...
ACCCGACGTACGCCGTCGCCGAGCAGCTCGGCCGCAAGCTCGTCGAGGCCGGGTTCGCCGTCATCACCGGCGGCGGGCCCGGAGCGATGGAGGCGGCCAACAAGGGCGCCAGCGAGGCCGGCGGGATGAGCGTCGGTCTCGGCATCGAGCTGCCCTTCGAGTCGGGGCTCAACGACTGGTCCGACATCGGCATCAACTTCCGCTACTTCTTCGCCCGCAAGACGATGTTCGTGAAGTACTCCCAGGGCTACGTCGTGATGCCCGGCGGCCTCGGCACGCTCGACGAGCTGTTCGAGGCGCTGACCCTGGTGCAGACGCAGAAGGTGACGCGGTTCCCGATCGCGCTGATCGGCGCCGACTACTGGTCGGGGCTGATCGGCTGGCTGCGCGACACGGCGCTCGCCGACGGCAAGATCTCCCAGGCCGACCTCGACATGATGGTCGTGACCGACGACGTCGACGAGGCCGTCGCGCTGATGACCGCCGCCCGGGACGACGCGTGATGACCTGGTTCTTCGCCGTCCTCGTCGTGCTCGTCATGGGCGGGGTCGCCGCGGTGGCCGCCGGACGCGGCGCGCCGATGAGCGAGGAGCACGACGACCGCCCCGACGCGCTCGTGCCGGCCGACGGACCGCTGCGCGCCGCCGACCTGCGCCGCGTGCGGTTCCCGCTGGCGCTGCGCGGCTACCGCATGTCCGAGGTCGACGCGCTGCTCGACCGGCTGGCGCTGCAGCTCGACGACGCCCGCACCGAGCCCCCGGCCACCGCCCCCCGGGCCGGGTCGGAGCCTCAGCCCAGCGCCGAGCCCGTCCCCGAGCCGTCACGTGGCGACGGCCGCGTGGAGTAGGGCACACTGCCGCCCGTGTCGGAGCCCGTCGTCGTCTACGTCCTCACCGCTCTCGCGGCCGTGGTCGTGGTGCTGACGCGACTGCGGCTGCGCGGCGGACAGGGCGCTGGCCGCGTCTTCGTCGGCAAGCGTCTCCTCGACGTCCACACCGGCGCCGGGGTGCTCGCGCTGGTGGTCTGGCTGGTCTTCCTCGTCGCGCCCGACGACAGCGTCCCCGGCGGCGCCGCGGTCGGGGTCCTCGGCCTGGCCCTGTGGCTGGTCGTGACGATCGCCGGGCTGCTGATGCTCGTGCGCTGGCTCCCCAGCCGCGGCCGGCACTCGACCGACCGCGCCCGTGACCGGTGGTCCGAGGGGCCCGGCCTGTCGGTGCTCGCCCACGTCGGCATGCTCGCCGCCTTCGTGGTGTTCGTCGTCGCCTACGTCAGCGGCGGCATCTGAGGTGCGACGCCTCCTGGTCGGCCTCAGCAGCGTGCTGCTCCTGTGGGTCGCCCCGGTGGCACCCGCCGGAGCCGCCGGCCCCGCCGCGGACGTCCTCGAGAAGCGCGTCCTCGGCGAGTCCGTCCGCGGCCGCCCCCTGACGGCGTGGCACCTCGGACAGGTCGGGTCGGACCGCGACCCGGGCCGGCGTACGCCGACCGTCGTGCTGGTCTCCACGATGCACGGCGACGAGCCGGCCACTCGGCGCATCCTCGAGTCGCTGCGCGACGGGGGAGCGGTCCGCGGGGTGGATCTGTGGGTGCTGCCGGTGGTCAACCCCGACGGGCTCGCCAGCGGCCAGCGCCGCAACGCCCACGGGGTCGACCTCAACCGCAACTTCCCGCACGACTGGGTCGACCTCGACGGCAACCACGAGTCGGGCCCGCGGCCCGGCTCCGAGCCCGAGACCCAGGCGGTCATGCGCTTCCTGCGCCAGGTCGCCCCCGACTACGTCCTCAGCTTCCACCAGCCCCTCCACGGCGTCGACGTCGCCGTCGAGCGGCCGGCGTTCGCCCGTCACGTGGCCCGCACGCTCCGGCTGCCGACGACGAGCCTCGACTGCGGCGGGCTGTGCCACGGCACGATGACGCAGTGGTTCAACGACCGCTTCGACGGCTTCGCCCTCACCGTCGAGTACGGCGCCCGCCCGCCCGATCGGCTGATGCGCGAGACCGCACCCGGCCAGGTGCTGCGCGTCTTCGGCGCGACCGCCGGTCGCTGAGCCTGCGTGCGTTTCCCCGGCTGACCGGGGAAAGGTGCACCTGGGGGGCGGAATTGCGGCCCCCAGGTGCACTCTTCCCCGGCTGACCGGGGAAGTCCCCCCGGGCGGCGCCTCAGCGGCCCTCGAAGACCGGCTTCTGCTTGGACAGGAACGCGTCGACGGCGGCGCGGTGGTCCGCGGTGGCCCCGGTGCGCTCCATCATCGTCTCCTCGAAGGCCAGCGACGCCTCGAGGTCGTGGGCGGCGGCGTAGGCGACCGAGCGCCGGATGGAGGCGTAGGCGACGGTCGGGCCGGCCGCGAGGCGGGCGGCGAGCTCGCCCACGACGCCGTCGAGGTCGGCGGCGGGCACGACCCGCGAGGCGAGGCCGAGCTCGAGCGCCTCCTCGGCGCCGACGGTGCGCGGGAAGTAGAGCAGGTCGAGCGCGCGGGCCGGGCCGACGAGCCGCTGCAGGGTCCACGACGAGCCCGTGTCGCACGAGAGCGCGACGTTGGCGAAGGCGAGGTTGAACCCCGCCGTGTCGGCCAGCACCCGGACGTCGCAGGCGAAGGCGAGCGAGGCGCCCGCGCCCGCGGCCACGCCGTTGACCGCCGCGATGACCGGCTTCTCCATCGCCGCCAGCGCGGCGACGGTGGGGTTGTAGTGGCGCGCGACCGTGGTGAAGAGCGCGTCGCTCGAGCCGCTGCGGAGCAGCTCGACGTGCTCCTTGAGGTCCTGGCCGGTGCAGAAGGCGCGCCCGGTGCCGGTCAGCACGACGCAGCGCGCCGCGGGGTCGTCGGCGGCCTCGCGGACGGTGTCGCGCAGCAGCTCCTTGGTGGCCAGGTCGAGGCTGTTCATCGCTTCCGGCCGGTCGAGCCGGATGGTCGCCACGCCCTCGCGGAGGTCGTAGACGACGGGGCGCGAGGAGTCGCTCATGGAGGCAGTGTGCCTTGCACCACGCGGGATAGGGGATACTGGACCCGCGCCGTACGGCGTCCGCTCGGGTGATCCGGCCCGAGTGCTGCGAGCAGGTCGCGAGCGAAAGGCAGGGTGCCGCATGGCGGCGATGAAGCCCCGGACCGGTGACGGTCCGCTGGAGGTCACCAAGGAAGGTCGCGGCATCGTGATGCGCGTCCCTCTCGAAGGCGGTGGCCGCCTCGTGGTGGAGCTGAACGCCGAGGAGGCGGGTGCGCTCGGCAGTGCGCTCAAGGACGTCGTCGGCTGATGGGCCTGTGAGCCTGTCGCTCCCCACCCAGGTCTCTCCGCCGGAGTTCGCGCTCACGGAGAGCCTCCCGCACGCACTCCTCGGCGTCGACGTCGTCGCCCTCCCGGTCCTGCCGGGTGACGACGGCGTCGACCCCGGCGAGGACGGCTCCGTCGTGCTCGGGCCCGGTGCCGCCGAGCTGGGTGACCTCCTCGACCTCGACCTCGTCGGGCTCCTCGAGGCCGAGCGGGCCACCGGCCGCGCCGGTGAGGTCACCCGCGTGCCGGTCGCCCTGGGCGCGCCCGACAACGCCGACCTGCGGCTGGTGCTGCTGGTCGGCGTCGGCTCCGCCGACCGCACGTCGCTGCGGCGCGCCGGTGCGGCGATGGCCCGCGCCACCCGCGACCGTCGGGCGGTCGCGACGACGCTGGCGGCGCTCGACCCCGAGATCGCGATCGAGCCGGTCGTCAGCGGCGCGGTCCTCGGTTCCTTCGGCTTCGCGTGGCGCTCGCGCCCGCCCGAGCAGCGCCCGGTCACCCGGGTCGTGCTCGCCGGGCTGACGGACTCCGACCGGCCCGCGGTCGACCGCGCCGTCGAGGTCGCCGGCGCGAGCTGGCGGGCCCGCACCCTCGCCTGGGTGCCGTCCAACCTGAAGAACCCGCCGTGGCTCGCCGACACCGCGCTCGAGCTGGCCCGCGAGGCCGGGCTCGAGGCGACCGTGTGGGACGAGCAGCAGCTCGCCCGCGACGGCTTCGGCGGCATCCTCGGCATCGGTCAGGCCTCGGCCACGCCGCCGCGCCTGATCCGCCTCGACTACACCCCGCGCAAGGCCGGCCGGCGCACGCCGACCGTCGTGCTCGTCGGCAAGGGCATCACCTTCGACACCGGCGGGCTGTCGATCAAGCCCGGCGAGGCGATGACGACCATGAAGCGCGACATGACCGGTGGCGCCGTCGTGCTCTCCACGATGGCCGCGCTCGCCGCCGTCGACTGCCCTGTCAAGGTGGTCGGCCTCGTCCCGGCCGCCGAGAACGCCGTCTCCGGCAACTCGCTGCGCCCCGGTGACGTCGTCACCCACTACGGCGGACGCACGACCGAGGTCACCAACACCGACGCCGAGGGACGGGTCGTGCTCGCCGACGCGATGGCCTACGCCGCCGCGCAGCTCGAGCCGGCCGTGCTGGTCGACGTCGCGACGCTGACCGGCGGGATCAAGGTCGCGCTCGGGCAGCAGGTCGGCGGGCTCTTCGCCGACGACGACGCCCTCGCGGCCTCGCTGGTCGCCTCCGGTGAGCGATCCGGCGAGCCGCTGTGGCGCTTCCCGCTGGCCTCGGCCTACGAGGAGAAGCTGTCGTCCAAGGTCGCCGACGCCGACAACGCGCCCGGCGGTCCGCCCGCGATCGTCGCCGCGCTGTTCCTGCAGCACTTCACCGGCGGCGTGCCCTGGGCGCACCTCGACATCGCCTCGACCGGCGACGCCCCGGAGGACTCCTTCGAGTGGACCAAGGGCCCGACGGGGTTCGGCGTCCGGCTGCTGCTCGACTGGCTCGGCCAGCGCGACCCGCTGGCCGGCGTGCGCAGCCGGGGCTGAGCACTCCGAGGAGGGCTCAGCTCTCCTTCTTGGCCATCAGCAGCCCGTCGCCGACGGGCAGCAGGAGCGGCACGAGGGCCTCGTGCTCCTCGACCTCGCGCAGCAGGTCGCGGATCGCGAGGGTCTCCTCGTCGCGCACGGACGCGTCGGCGACCCGGTCGTGCCAGAGCACGTTGTCGATCGCGACGACGCCGCCGGGCCGCAGCAGCCGCAGCGCCTCGCGCAGGTAGGCGGAGTACTCCGTCTTGTCGCCGTCGAGGAAGACCACGTCGTAGTGACCGTCGGTGAGCCGGGGGAGCACGTCGAGCGCGGCGCCCGCGATGGTGCGCGCGCGCTGGTTGGCGATGCCGGCCTCGGTGAAGGTCTCACGCGCCAGCCGCTGGTGCTCGGTCTCGATGTCGACGGTGGTGAGCACGCCGTCGCCGCGCATCCCGCGCAGCAGCCACAGACCGGAGACGCCGGTGCCGGTGCCGACCTCGACCACCGCGCGAGCCTCGAGCACGGCGGCCAGGAACTGCAGGGCGGCGCCACCGCCCGGGCCGATCGGGGTCACCCCCACCTCGGTCGCGCGCTCGCGCGCGTGGCGCAGGACGTCGTCCTCGGCCACGAAGGCGTCGGCGTAGGACCAGCTGGCGGCACTGATCGGATCTGTCACCCGGCGAAACTACCGTGACCGGGCCCGCCGGACGCGGCGACCCGACGGGGAACGCATCGCCACCGCGGCACGTTCCTCCTTCACAGGGTCCTCTCAGACGCACCCCCTAGCGTCAGGACCCCGAGACCAAGGAGAGCGTCACCCATGGACGAGAGTCCGGCAGGCAGTCCCGCAGGCAGTCCCGCAGGCGACAGCACCGGTGGCGTCCCCACCTGGGACGAGATCGTCGACCAGCACTCGGCTCGGGTCTTCCGGCTCGCCTACCGCCTCACCGGCAACCGCCACGACGCCGAGGACCTCACCCAGGAGGTCTTCGTCCGCGTCTTCCGCTCGCTCTCGACGTACACGCCCGGCACCTTCGAGGGCTGGCTGCACCGGATCACCACCAACCTCTTCCTCGACCAGGCGCGCCGCAAGCAGCGCATCCGCTTCGACGGCCTCACCGAGGACCGCACCGAGCGGCTGACCTCCGACGCGCCGACCCCCGACGCGGCGTACGCCGACCAGCGCTTCGACGACGACGTCGAGCGAGCCCTGGCCACCCTGCCGCCCGACTTCCGCGCCGCCGTGGTGCTGTGCGACGTCGAGGGGCTCTCCTACGAGGAGATCGCCGAGATCCTCGGCGCCAAGCTCGGCACCGTCCGCTCCCGCATCCACCGCGGCCGCACCCTGCTGCGCAGCGCCCTCGCGCACCGTGCCCCGGCCTCGGGCCGCGCCCGCTACTCCGGTCCCGAGACCAGCCCGGTCGCGCCGGCCACCTCCCGCGCGGGGGAGCGCTCGTGATCGGCCACCTCGGGGTGCGGGTCAGCGCGCTGCTCGACGGGCAGCTGACCGCCGAGGAGACCGAGCGCGCGTGGGCCCACGTGCACGCCTGCCACCAGTGCCGCGACCTCGTCGAGCACGAGGGCTGGGTCAAGACCCGCCTCGCCGGCCTGTCGTTCGCCACGACCGACCCCGGTGGCGACCTCGCCGGGCAGCTCAAGGGCGCCCTGGCCGGTCTCGCGACCGGCCCGAGCCTGCCGCCCGGTGACGCCTTCCTCGCCCACCACGCCCACCGGCCCCGCCGGCTCGGCCTGGTGGCGCTCGGCGGCGGGGCCGCGGGTGCGGCCGTGATGGGTGTCCTGGCGCTCGGGGCGGCGCCCGCCGACGCCCCGACCCTGGACCGGCGTGCGCCCGTGGCCACGGTCGGGCAGACCTCGCCCGTCGGGTTCGGTCCCGCGAGCCGGCGCACCGTCCCGCAGCCGTGAGCCGCGTGCGTGTGCGATGACCGCGCCTCGGGAACAATGACAAGGTGAGCGACACGTCCGACCGGCCCGGCGACCAGTACGGCGACCAGAGCGGCGAGCGCTACGGCGAGCGCTACGGCGAGCACTACGGCCAGCGGTACGGCGAGCAGCAGGCCGACCAGGGCCGTGAGCCCACCGAGCCGACCCAGCCGATCCAGCCGGCGGGTCCCCGTCCGTCGTGGACGCCGCCCGGCGGCCAGCACGCCGACCGGACCAGCGACACGCCCGCATCCGCCCAGCCCGCTCCCGCCCAGCCCGCCCCCGCCCCGGCCGCGCCCGTCGATCTCGGCACCTTCGGACCGCCGACCGGCCCGCCCGTCGGCGGGCCGGGTGCGTCGGGTGCGTTCGCAGACCCCGAGCCGGGCGCCCGGTCCAGCAGCCCCTTCGGCCCCGACGGGCCCCTCTTCACCCGCCCGATGCCCGCCGGTCCGCCGACGTGGTCCCCGTCCGGACCGCGCCCCTCGCGGGCGCGTCCGAGCGGCTGGGTGTGGCCAGCGGTCGCGGTGCTCGCCCTGGTGGTCGGTCTCGGCGGCGGGGTCGCCGGCAGCGCGGTCTACGACGAGGTGGCCGACTCGGGGGGCCGCAGCGGCGGCCTGACCACTGACACCACCCGCTCCGCACCGCCGATCCGCGAGGGGTCGGCCTCGGTGGCCGCGGTGGCCGACGAGCTGCTGCCCAGCACCGTGCAGATCGCCGCGGAGTATGACGGCGAGGCGGGCGGGGCGACAGGCTCCGGCTTCGTCCTCGACACCGAGGGCCACGTCGTCACCAACAACCACGTCGTGCAGCAGGCCGCCGAGGACGACGGCCCGATCCAGATCGTCGACCAGGACGGCAACCGCTACGACGCGGAGGTCGTCGGCCGCAGCCCCGTCTACGACCTCGCGGTCCTCTACTCCGAGCAGGCGCGCGACCTGCGACCCGCGGCCCTGGGGGAGTCCCAGGCGCTGCGCGTGGGCGACGACGTCGTGGCGATCGGCTCGCCGCTCGGGCTCTCCTCGACCGTGACCGCGGGCATCGTCAGCGCGCTCAACCGGCCGGTGACGACCGGCGACTCGGCGAGCGAGTCGTCGTACATCAACGCCGTCCAGACCGACGCGGCGATCAACCCGGGCAACTCCGGTGGCCCGCTGGTCAACCTCGCCGGGCAGGTCGTGGGCGTCAACTCCGCCATCGCCACCACCGGCGGCGGGCTCGGCGGCGAGTCGGGCAACATCGGCGTCGGGTTCGCGATCCCGATCGAGCAGGTCAAGGTGACCGCCGACCAGATCCTGCGCACCGGCGAGGCGAGCTACCCCGTCATCGGCGCCAGCGTCGAGACCGGTGGGACCGGCGGCGACGGCGCCGAGATCCAGGACGTCAACACCGGCAGCCCGGCCGCCGCGGCGGGGCTGGAGGCCGGTGACGTCGTGGTGGGCATCGACGGCGACCGCGTCACCGACGGCATCGCGCTGATCGTCTCGATCCGCACCCACCAGCCCGGGGAGACGGTGGAGTTCACCGTGCTGCGCGACGGCGACGAGCAGACCTTCCAGGTCGAGCTCGGCTCCGAGGTGGGCTGAGGGCTCCCGCCCTCAGACGGGCAGGCCGAGCCGGCGGAGCTCCTGCCGGGCCTGCTCGGCGTCGCGGAAGACGACGCCCTGGAGGCCAGCGGCCTCCGCCGCCGCCACGTTGTCCGCGCGGTCGTCGAGGAAGGCCAGCGACGACGCGGGCAGCCCGGTCCGCTCGACGGTGAGGTCGAAGATCCGGCGCTCGGGCTTGGCGACCTGCTCGCGGCCCGAGACGACGACGTCCTCGAGCTCGGCGAGCACGGCGTAGCGCTCCGGGGCGTGGGGGTAGAGCTCGGTCGACCAGTTCGTCAGCCCCCACTGGGGAACGCCGGCCGCGCGCAGGTCACGCACGAGGTCGGCGCTGCCCGGCACCTCGCCGACGAGGGAGTCGACGAAGTGGCGGTGGTACGCCGCCGCGTGGTCGCGCCAGTGCGGGTGACTCTCGGCGACGGCGGTCAGGGCGTCGGCCCAGGTGCCGCCGGCGTCCTGGACGTGGTTCCACGCCATGAAGTCGAAGTCTTCGGCGGCCAGGAACCGCGCCGCCTCGTCGACGCCGACCCCCGAGGCGATCGCTCGCGCCGGCTGCCAGTCGATGAGGACGTTGCCGAGGTCCCAGACGACGCCGCGGGGCGTGGTCCGGGTCTGCACCGGCTCGTCATTCAAGACGCGGCGCCTCGGTCCCGACACACGGTCACGGCCTCGCGAGCTCGGCCGTGCGCTCGCTCGACCGCCCTCGGTGCGCGCTCAACTCGCCCGCTCGCTGGGCGCGCCTCAGGCCTCAGGCCCAGCGCTCGGAGGCGGGGACGAAGTCGAGGGTGCGGTCACCGGTGTAGATCTGCTTCGGACGAGCGATCTTCTGCTCCTTGTCCTGGACCAGCTCGAGCCACTGGGCCAGCCAGCCCGGGGTGCGGCCGATGGCGAACAGGACGGTGAACATCTCCGGCGGGAACTGGAAGGCCTCGTAGATCAGGCCGGAGTAGAAGTCGACGTTGGGGTAGAGCTTGCGCTTGACGAAGTACTCGTCCTCGAGCGCAATCTTCTCCAGCTCCAGCGCGATGTCGAGCAGCGGGTTGGTGCCGGTGACCTCGAAGACGTCCTCGGCGGACTTCTTGATGATCTTGGCCCGCGGGTCGTAGTTCTTGTAGACGCGGTGGCCGAAGCCCATCAGGCGCTCGTTGCCGTCCTTCACGCCCTTGATGAAGTCGGGGATGTTCTCCTTCGACCCGATCCGCTTGAGCATGCGCAGCACGGCCTCGTTGGCGCCGCCGTGCAGCGGGCCGAAGAGTGCGCCGACGCCGGCGGCGACCGCGGAGTAGGGGTCGACCTGGGTCGAGCCCACGCTGCGCACGGCGTTGGTGGAGGCGTTCTGCTCGTGGTCGGCGTGCAGGATGAACAGCACGTCGAGGGCCTTGACGAGGCGCTCGTCGGCGTCGAACTTCTGCTCGCTCATCTTGAACAGCATCGACAGGAAGTTCGCGGTGTAGGACAGCTCGTTGTCGGGGTAGACCCACGGCTTGCCCTGCGCGTGGCGGAACGACCAGGCGCCCAGAGTCGGCATCTTCGCAATCATGCGCACGATCTGCATGTGGCGGTTCTGGGAGTCCGAGATGTTGCGCGCGTCGGGGTAGAACGTCGACAGGGCCCCGACCGACGCCATCAGCATCCCCATGGGGTGCGCGTCGTAGCGGAAGCCCTGCATGAACTCCTTGACGTTCTCGTGCACGAACGTGTGGAAGGTGATCTCGTGCACCCACGCGTCGTACTCCGCCTTGGTCGGCAGCGCGCCGTGGACCAGCAGGTAGGCCACCTCGAGGAAGTTCGACTTCTCCGCGAGCTGCTCGATCGGGTAGCCGCGGTACTCGAGGATGCCCTTGTCGCCGTCGATGAAGGTGACAGCACTGCGGCACGAGGCGGTGTTGACGAACCCCGGGTCGTAGACCGCGAGGCCCGGTGCGTCGTCACCCACCTTGATCTGGCCGAGGTCGGCGGCCTTGATCGTGCCGTCGGTGATGGGTACGTCGTACTCCGTGCCGGTCCGGTTGTCCCGGACGGTCAGGGTCTCTGCTGACTGCTGGGTCACGGACCCAACCTAGACGGCTAGGTTGAACACGCGACACCGGGTGCCGTCTCGCGGGACTCCACCACGCCCGCGAGCGTCTCGTCCCGACCGCCACGGCGCACTCGTCCCGACCGTCGCGGGTCACTCGTTTTGACCCTCTCGCGCGGCGCCACCTACCCTGGAACGTCGCGCCCCCTGCCGCGCGGACTCCGTCGCACGACGGTCCGTGCAGACCCGGACGATCCCGAGCCGGGCAGTGTTCGTCAGAGGGCGCGGTGACACCCGCCGTCCCGGGTCCCCGGGTCGGTCCCGACGAACGAGAGAGAACCCTCGTGCGCACCTACAGCCCCAAGCCTGGCGACATCACGCGCGCCTGGCACGTGATCGACGCGGAGGACAT
>Ga0325401_1007249_pt1 | contig 10764 bp, 5 predicted proteins | sample PopdelMetagenome_FD_205666 | JGI IMG/M metagenome (GOLD analysis project Ga0325401, IMG submission 205666) | Populus deltoides microbial communities from Bellville, Georgia, United States - Xylem-PdKOR-R2 | ecosystem: Host-associated > Plants > Phyllosphere > Stem > Wood/Secondary xylem | place...
CATTTAACGGCGGGAGTTAAGACGCGAATCGTGGATGTTAGATTTATATTAACTTCATCTTTCTATAATTAGAGTCCTTTAACTAGGAAATTAAACTGAGACTTTATTTATTTCTTTTATTTTTTTTTAAATTGTGATAATTTCTAATACAAGAATGCATGATGTGTAAAAATTAACTGGATTGTATGGCAATAGAATATGCTAATTGGAATTTTTTTTTTTTTTTTTTTGGGGGGGGGTCTGCGTTTAGTTAGCTAGGAATTTTGAAGAGCCTGCATCGGGTGGATCAACATCAGCTGGAAGGCCAGCAATGTCTCTTAGAACGGCAGCAGCACCACCACCACCAGTGCCACAGAGCAAAGGATCATTGAGGACTGCGGTTTCTTTACCGCCAATGGATCCTCCGAGAAATGGACATAGAGATGGTAAAAGGTAGAATGAATAACCTGCATTAGAGAAATAGAACATTCACATGTAGTCTGCTGTAACTGTGAATGTTCAATTCTATTGGAATTCATTTCTTTTTATCTTATTTTATTGGAAAAAAAAAAGAAATATGGATTTCCTAGTATCTATATCAACTTTGTGATACTGGTCATTTTTTTTCACTTATTAGAATGCGATGGCATGAAAGTTAATGTAACATGTTTTTTGGCTTAAGGTAGAAGGTTGAAGGTCTTTTCTTAATGCAGTCTAGTCAAGCAGCATGTGATTGATGTGACATGGTTTGCCTTGCATAACCCGGTAAAGGAATACCTTGCCCTTGAGGTGTAGCTAAGAAATTTGCCTAGCTAGGCCAAACTTTGAAGAGGGATAGCAAACAAAATGACACATTAATTTTTACGACCAAGTTCCATCTAGCTCGAGTAATGTCTCCTTAGTACTGCAACATGCATCCCCTATCAAGACCATTGTTTAGATAAACTGATCTTTGACTGTTCAATTAAGGATGCATGGTTTATGATATGACAATTTGGAGATGTGAATTGTCATAATTGCAGATTCTTGTCAGATGCTGTACATTTTAACTCAAAAGATACAGGAGATCAACGTGAAGCTTCTGCACTCCGTGATGAAGTATGTTGATTTAACCAGATTGTTGCCATTTGCATTTTTCTTCTTTATGTACAACAATCAATAAGTATTCTCTTAAAGACATTATATGGATTTTATTTTATTTTTTTACGATAATGAAGACCCCATGATGAGATTAATTCTTTTGGCAGCTTGATATGCTACAAGAAGAGAATGAAAACATCTTTGAGAAGGTACAATTATTTTTATTTTTTTCCCTTTTCCAAACAAGTATATGTAGCATCATATGGTACAATGAAACCTGTGTTTATTGTACAGCTCCGGCTTGAGGAAGAGAGATGCGAGGAAGCAGAGGCCAGAGTCAAGGAGCTTGAGAAACAGGTGCTACTTTGTTTCCATATTGTTAGGCTATGTTTTAGAGCCTCAGCACATTGGCTTCTTTTTTGTTTGACTTTCCATAAAGCTTAAGAGTGTTTAATTAACCAATTTAGGGTGCATTTGTTACAAGTTTTAAAGATGGAAATATACTGTTTCGTTAATAACTACAAGACTTTTCCAAACATGTGCATTAAGGGCACACATGGAAGGTTTTAAATTTAATTCCTGGTAAAAATGTTGATAAACAATGCGTTGATGTTGATTATGGGAGCTTGTCATTACAGAGAAAAAATGAGCTATAACTCTAAGCTTGAGGAAGCAAGGAAAAAAAAAATAGAAGGCAACTTTAATTCCCTTTGCAACCAATTCATCACTTCCTTTTCAAACAAGTTTAAATAACCCACCACCAATAAAGATTACCCTTTTTTTACCCATATAGAACCCACCCTTGAAGTAGCTCTCCTCATTCATACAGAACAGTATTCTTCTTCCTAAACCTTGCTCTTCATTCAACATTTGGATTTTTCAGGTGCTGCTTTGAATTTGAAAGCCTCACAGGTACCCCTTTTCATCCCCCCACGTCCAGTGTCATTAACATGTACACTTTGCTGCTTGTTCTGGGTTCACAGGTTGCTGCTTTTGGAGAAGGAGTATCTTTAGAAGCTAAATTGCTTAGCAGGTCAGTTGTTCTAACAACTTAGGTGGTTCTTTATCTTTGTGAACATTCATGCAATGACATCATCTGCTGCCATCTGCAGAAAGGAAGCTGCTTTGCGGCAGAGAGAGGTAATGGGGATGGGTTCTTATGCCAGGCTTTTCAATTTAGATCATTGTGTCTCATTTACCTTACTGAGTTGGACAAACTAAGACACTTATTTAGGCCATCAAATGACTGTAACTCCTATGTTTAGACTGTTCATTATTATATTTGAATTGTAGTAGGGAGGGCTTTTGTGTCCTTTTTGTTTGAGGATCATGATGGTTTTCTTGCTGTAATTAGCTTCAACAATGTAAAAAATAACCCAAGGATCATACTCGTTTTCTCTAAATGTTGTTTTGTTCTTTAGGCAGCACTAAAGGATGCAAAACAAAATAATATGGTGGACAAGGAAATTGCATCTATTCGGTCTGAAGTAGAGGTAAGTATGCCATCAAGTGGTCTTCTAAAGCCTTCCACAATATTTTCCTGGTGTTTCTAGCTTCCTAACCTATCTTATATTTCTTGCTTAATTCAGAATGCAAAAGATGAGGCAGCAGCAGTTATGCGACAGCTGCAGGGAGCTGAATCTGAAGTGAAGGCCCTTCGTTCAATGACACAAAGAATGATATTGACTCAGAAAGAAATGGTTCGTAGTATAATAGATTCAAGTGGCTCCTTAATAAATGCTTAGAAACTATTAATTGTGTATCTGCATTTCAGGAAGAGGTTGTTCTTAAGAGGTGTTGGCTTGCTCGATACTGGGGCTTAGCTGCAAAATATGGTAATCTACTGGTCAATGTTTTCTTTTTTTGATGTAGCACTGGAAATGTCTTAGTTTCTAAATTTCCTTTTTCTTTCCTGCGTGAATTATGAGGCAAGTATCTGTAGGCTAATGAACTTTCTCCTCACAGTTTTCTGATGTAATATGACTTATTTTAATATACTTTGGAAAAACTATGTGCATGATGTCATTGCGAGATCCTTTTGAGATTGACAATGTGCAGTTTGTCGATCACATCTAACTAATACACGCAATTCTTCTCATATTTATAGGTATCTGTGCGGATGTTGCTGTGTCAAAGCATGAATACTGGTCATCCTTAGCACCTCTTCCATTTGAGGTGGTTGTTTCCGCTGGACAAAAGGCTAAGGAGGAATGTTGGGAAAAAGGCTAGCACTTGCTACTTGGCTTTTGAATTTACTATTGCCTTATAACTGGTTAGATTTGTGGTTACAGTTTTTTAACCTGTCCAGTGTGTTGGTTTGAACTGCTCTATTGTTTGTATCACTCTTTTTTCAGGATCTAATACTGGTAACTTTGAGTAGGTGATGAGGACAGTGAGAAGAGAAGTACCCTTGCACAAGACTTGAGCGATCTAACTGGTGAAGGAAATATCGAGAGTATGCTCTCAGTTGAAATGGGTTTGAAGGAGCTTGCTTCCTTGAAGGTTTTGTGTCATTCATCACTTGTCTTTAAACCATATGGTTCCATCTTGTGTTTAATTTTGAGTTTCAATGCAATGCGAAATAAGCTTTGTTTTTCTTTCTGCCCCCTTGTCTCTATATTTAACTGTTATCTTTGCATGATTTAGAGTTTCTGGTTTACAAAGTATGACTGTGTTCTGATATTATATATTGCACTCCTTTCAAGGTTGAGGATGCCATTGTGCTTGCACTGGCCCAACAGCGGCGAGCAAACTCTCTTCGACTCTCCATCTCAGGTATGATCTGGCTTGTTGACATGCTGCTGCTGCTGGCAGTGATTGTTAGATTCTATTCTTTCTCATATCATTGTTTATGCTATTGTATCTTTTGCTGACATGACTTTTCTGTTGCTTTCAGATGTCAAATCGCCTGGTGATCCAAAGTATACGGAAGCATTTGGTGAGTCACTATATATGGCCGAACAAATTTTTTTATAATGTAAAAAAAGTGATAGATTAAAAAAAATCAAGTCATAGGTCATTAGTTAAATTGACAATTTAAATATTTATGGAAAATAACAATAAATAAACTGATAAAAAAAACAACGACAAAAAAAAGAACCACACCTAAACTTATTCGGATTATAAAACAATTCAATGCTAACCTAACCGAAGGAAAACAAAAAAAAAGGGTCAAACTTCAAAGAAAAAAGAAAACATCAACTTAAAAAAAGGTGGGGAAAACCAAATAAACCTACCTAGTCTAATCTAAAAAACTAGTAACTTGTTAAATCATGAACCTGAGTTCAATCAAGAAGTTTAAATGTCATCCAATTTATTTTTGAAGGATGGAATTGTTGAAAAAACTATTAATAAAAAAAACTTGTATAAGAAAAGGAATAGCAAAAAAAATGGGGCTAAAATCTGACACGAAAAAACTCAATGGGTATGAAATCTAAAAAACAAATTACCGCAAACAAAAAAAAAATTGCAATTAAAAGAATTAGGATCAAATTTAAAAGATTAAAAAATCATAGGGGGTGAAATTGAAAATCATTTGTAATATGATAGATTATTTATAGATTAAAAAATAGTAGGGGTGAAATAATTTTTTTTTTTATTAAGGGCTAACCTAATAGAATCAAACCAAAAAACAACAAAATAAAAGTTCAAAAAATGATAAAAAATAAGATAACATCAATTTAGAAAAAAAAGGAAAAAAAACAGGGCAAATTTCTTAAACCTGATCTAATATCTAAAAGTTGTATCTCCTGAAATATTTTACCCAGATTCAATCAAGAAGCATAATTCTCAACCAATTTAATTTTGAAGGATGAGATTGGTAGAAAAATATTAATAAAAAAACCTACAAAAGTAACAAAAAGAATGAGGATAAAATTTGATTAAAAAAAACAAGGAGGATTCAATTTAATGAAAAATATAAAAAATAATCCCAAATAAAATAAATATCAATTAAAAGAATAAGGATCAAATTTTAAAGATTCAAAAAATCAAAGGGGTGAAATTTAAGAACATCTGTAAAAGTGAAGCAAGCCCGGACAAACATTTTAAATATAGTCAAATCTCAAAAAGCTCGCAACCTATGAAACCCTGAATTTGAGTCCTATCAAGAAGTTTATTATAAGCCAATTTAAAAATATAAATTTTAAAAACTTGTCAAAGCAAAACAAAAAAAGCCTTGAGTGAACCCATCAGCCAGCCCGGATCAACAAATCAAACACATGCCTAAGACATGAAATTGGGATGACCCTATAAATAGGAAAGCAAAAAAAATACCACCAAAAAAAATATTTGAAAAAAATGCTTTAAGAAAAGACAGAAATCGACTCGAGCTAATCCTTTAGATCTATTACCCGGATCATGAGATCAAGGTGACCCCATTAAAGGCAAACTCGAAAAAACAAAGAAGTTCTTAATCAAACAAATATTGAAATTAAATGTTTAGGGAAGAAATTGTAAAAAACAAATCCATTAAGAAAATGATTAAAAAAATAGCATTTAAAAGAATTAGGACCAAATTTGACATAAAAATTAAATGAAAATAAATTCCTAGGGGTGGAATAAAAAACAAATCAATCAAGAAAATGATTCAAAACAAAACAAATAGCAATTAAAAGATTGAGAATCAAATTGAAAACAAATCCAAAAAAATTAAATGATCAAGGATAAAATCGAAAATAAAATCAAATAAGAAATAATCAATGTAAATAAAACAATTGCAAATACAAGAAGAGGGATTGAATCACAAGAAAAAATAAATTGAAGGGTTGGTATGATTTTTTGCATAGCCAACACGCAATTTGAGGAAGAAAGAGAATGAAAAGAAAGAAAAGAAAAGCAATTTCGGGTCAAACCACTATACTCGCGCCATCTAGAGAGGAAGAGGATGCTGAGATGAATGAAATGATGCGGCGGAATCACAGTTACAACCACCAGAGCTAGTCGCACATGCCGCCAAAAGGCGGCGGAGTGGTTGACACGTGTTAGGCACACTTCAACAACATTTTTGTTTTTTTTATTTTTTCAAAACTGAAAATGCTCTTAGGACTAAACAATAATAACAAACAAACTATGATGAAATTACAACCAGATCCCTAAAACCAAGGCTAAAAAATTTGAATGATAAGGGTAAAGTAATAATTATATTGTTCTATCAAATATGAAAATGTAAAAGTGTCTATGTAGAAGGCATTGAATTATTTTATTTAAGGGTTACATTAGTAATTTTACGTTGCATTAAAAAAACATACTTACCAAAATAATCTCGCACAATCCTCAAAAGACATTTTATGTTATGGTGAAAGGATCACCTTACCCCCGAAGCAAAGGCAAAAGATAAAATGATTAAGATGTAAAATAGTAATTATACTATTGTAAGGAATAGTATTTTGTTTTGGGGCACTCTCCACGATGATTAGTTTTGTGGATAATATTTGGGCCACTTTATACATTTGCCATATAATTTACTTGGCTGAAATAAGTAGGACCACTGCTATCATTCTCACTTAAAGTTGATGAGCATTGCCTATCATATGCTGTTGAGATCACAGTTGTATATAATTAAAATCCATCTTTTTTCTTTGCAGAATTGAGTCCGGAGGAGTCTGAAGATGTTCTTTTCAAGGAGGTCTGGCTTAATTTATTATTTAACCACTGCTGTATCTAATTTATTTTCTAGAATTGTATAATCTTTATTTGGTGGATGAACCTGCATGGTGAAATATGCAAGTTTCCAATTTTTCTGCAAATGTTTTTCGTTTCTGGATGTGCGATTAAGCATTTTGGTGGATTGCTGTTGTCACTGGCCTATTTTGTATAAACAGTGTTCTATTATAGACTTTGGTATGTGTTTGAAAATCTCAATTGATGATCAACATTCTTCAAGTGAACTGATCACTTTCAGACTTGTAGAGAGAATTGAATGGTATCCGTGTGCCTTATTGAAATCTTAATAATTAAGCAAGGGAATTTCCTTATTCTTTCATATTTGTACCGTTTTCCTTTCCTGTGAAAAATACTACCTGTGAATAGCCCATAATATCTAGTCATTGACAGGTTAAAAAATTAATAGTTTCTGCTCTGTAATCTTTATGTTGTGCTGATTTTGATTAAGTTGAAACATATTTAACTTGTGTAGGCGTGGCTTACATATTTTTGGAGAAGAGCCAAAGCCCATGGTATAGAGGAGGACACTGCAAAAGAACGATTTCAATTTTGGATTAGCCGCAGTGTGCACTCACCAAGTTCACATGATGCTGTTGATGGTAAGCTTCCCTCGTCCTTGATAATTTGTTGCTCACATGTAGTTGATACACAGTTCTATAAAAACCATAGAGAGAAGATTGTATAACTTTGACACTGTTACTGGAGTCACTACTCGCTAGAAGCCATTGTAAAAATACCCACTGCCAAATCCTTTCAATTGTCCATATCATTGCGTTGGTACCTTGATCTCATGAATGATCACATATCTTGAGTATTCATCTCAGTTGAGCAAGGCCTGACGGAGCTCAGGAAGTTGGGAATAGAGCATCGATTGTGGGAAGCATCTCGCAAAGAAATCGATCAGGACTCTTAACACAAATCTTATGGGCAACTTGGGGGCTCTGGTTGACGATGGTTGTTCCAGGAAATCTCACGCTATCAAGTTTCTTCTTGATTCATTTTACTGAATTCTTCTTCTATTTGTTGGAGAATTTACCTATGTTGCTTGGCACTGGTCCGCACCAGTCATATGATATATAAAGTAGGCTCATCTCTTTAGATACATGTTATATATACACATGCATCTACATATAGTTATGTTAATTACATGAAGTTAAATACAGTCTAGATCAAATTGTAGCAAGCTTGCAATGGAAGGAAATAGCTAAGTTGGTTTTGATTTCTCATTTTCTAAGAACAAGAGTAATAGCTAAAGTTAGCAATGCTTGGACGAATGCTTGTCTGCTGTGGATCTCGAAAAGTTTTGCTGGATTCTGGCGCAAAAGCCGACCATTTAAGAGACAAAAGTTGTAATTTCCAAGGAAATTTGAGCAGGAGGAGATAAACAAGGGTGAAGCTACGCTGTTTAATTATGTGTTTAGAAATGTGGGTTTTTAAAAAAAATTAATTTTTTTTTATATTTTGGATTGTTTTGATATGTTGATTTTAAAAGTAATTTTTAAAAAATTAAAAAATATTATTTTAATATATTTTAGAGTGAAAAATATTTTAAAAAATATAATTATAATTTCAAATAGGCATAGGGTTTTTAACGGGCGATTAAGGTGCTGTTTATGTCAAAAGAGACCCGTTTATAGTTCAAAGTTTGAGGGGTTATTTGTTTTGTCATCTTAACAGGGAAAATTGAAAAAAATAAAAGACTCTAGTTATCTTCCTGTCAAAATTTAATGCTAGGATTAAGAAGTGGTTATGTTTTTGTGTTTTAAAAGTATTTTTAAAAAAATTAAATTTTTTTAAATTAAATTTTTTTGATATTTTTATATCATTTTAATATGTTAATTTTAAAAATAAATTTTTTTTAAAAAAATTATTTTAATATATTTTCAAATAAAAAATTCTTTAAAAATTAATAACATTCTCAATCAAGCTAAAACGCAAAACTGATCCGACGCCTAGGTGATGAATCACTGATGTACGGGCATTACTATGTGATAAAATTGTCGTGACTCTTGAGTTGTAGAGACTAGAACTACAATGTGAAGTTGAGAGGTGGGTTTTACTCGAAATATCGTTTGTTTCTGTGTTTAATTATATTTTTGAAAATTTTTAATTTTTAAATATTTTTTAATGGTTTTAAATTATTTTGATATACTAATATTAAAAATAAAATTTAAAAAATAAAAAAGTATTATTTTAATATATTTTTAAATAAAAAATACTTAAAAAAATAATTTTTGTCACAATTCCAAGCATTTTAATAAAAAAACTAAAAGTTATGGAGAAAACATTTTTTCTTCGTACCCAAACATTGTAGATTGAATTAGTGTTTTTTTTTAAATAATTACAAAAACTTTTCTTTAGTTTAATCTAAATTTCATTTTTTTCTTCTACTTATATAAATTACATTTTCTATAATGTAGTTTACATGTTCGATAACAATTTACATCCTCAACATTGCATTCTGTTTGAATTTTTTATTTGATTTATGATGTAAAGTGTAATTTATAAAAGTATGGAGAGAGTGAAATTCAGTAGACTATAAATATGGTTTTTTGTAAATATATCTCTTTTTTTTATTATTTTAATTCTTTTTTTTTGTTATTGATTTTTTTTTTTAATACCATCCTTTCAAATTTAGTTTATTTAGGTTTTAAATTGACGATTTGTTTTGATTGACTTCGACAGGTTTCTCACAAGATTGAAAGAGGTTATTAAATTGATGTTCAATTTGACAAAATCAAAATTAGTTTTTTTCAATTAAATATAATCAAGACTTTGAGGACTAGAATTAATACTTCAACGTTAAGTTGATTGGAAATTAGATTTCATGATTTGTTTTGATTTGCTTACTATAATATTATCTCAGTCTTATAACACATGTCACGAGTTTAGCAAGTTAATCCAGGTTGACCTGGAATATTTTTTTCATTTTTTTTTTCAATTTCGCCCATAAACAAGAGCTTGATTTGGAATTGAGCCTCATAATTTGTTTCGATTTGTTTTTTATGAGGTTATTACGGTTTCATGATTCGAGTAATGAATTTGACAAGTTAACTCGAGTTGACACAAATCCATTTAAAATGTTGACGTCTCTATATTGTTTTTGAAAAATCCATCTTGAAGTTGTTTTTAGTCGAATAATATTTTTTACATGTTATTTAGATTAATTTTTGATCCACCAAGTCAATTAGATCACTTCAGGATAATAACACAAAAAAAAATTTTACTAAAAACACATTAAAGCGCCTAAATATTTTTTTTTCATTAATTTTTTTTTAATACGACCCCATTATAGCCCGGCAATGATCTTGTCCTCTCTCTAATTTAAGAGTAGTTTGGTACCGTTGTTGTTTTATACTGTGTTGTTCGGTTGTGTTGGTTAATGGACACCTTACAAATTAATAAGAAGTTATATTTTTTTTTTATTACAATAACGTATTCAGTTTTTATTTTTTAATCTAGTATTTCAACTTCTTTTTTATTTATTTATTTTTTTTATTCAAACCCAATTTTACTTATATACACATATGCAATGTTCTATTTATATATAATATAAACATTGCTAAAAGCCTTCTTCAGATTATGTTTAAAATACAAACAATGAGAACAAAGCTTGCCAAAATTTAATAATTTCTTTAACTCTCTTTTAGATTCTTATCTTTGAACGGATTCTTTAATTACATTTAATTTTCAAATGGAACATCCCGTCATTATTCCTGATTTCATATAATGAAAAATTGGATTTCTTATTTTTACTATAATTTGACCTCAATTTTAAAATTACAGGATATATTTTGAGCCAAATTTAGATATTGATTTAAGTAAATCATGTTTGGACTCAGACCTTTTCAGAATCCGCTCCAGAGTTTAATCGATTTATGGCTCTGCTCCTACCTAGTTATATAATAGGTTTTAAACCTGTTGATTTAGATAAGAACAGAGAAGAGGAAAAAAGAAGAAGATCAATTTCAACGGCCAGAGCTCCAGATGTTTCAACTATGAATGTTTGTATATTAATATTGACGATTTGAGTAAAAAAAA
>Ga0325401_1007250_pt1 | contig 10764 bp, 4 predicted proteins | sample PopdelMetagenome_FD_205666 | JGI IMG/M metagenome (GOLD analysis project Ga0325401, IMG submission 205666) | Populus deltoides microbial communities from Bellville, Georgia, United States - Xylem-PdKOR-R2 | ecosystem: Host-associated > Plants > Phyllosphere > Stem > Wood/Secondary xylem | place...
AGAATAAGCCAGAACATTAAACTTAAGAAGAAAAACAAAGACAATCAAGGTTAGAAAAAAAATTGCTCCATAATTTTATTAAAAATTAATATTGAAAAAAGAATTCTTTTAAAATATATTAAAAAAACTTATTTAAAATCTTTGAAAATAGAAAAAGAAAAAATTCTAAAAAAAAAAGAGGCTAGATGGCTAGAGTGATTCACATTGCCTATTAAAAGATAACGGTCTTTCGACAAATTTCTTTATACTCTTTGCACTAGGGACTAATATAATAACTATTGATGGAGATAAAAAAAAAAAAAAAAAAGGTATGTATGGCACGTGTTAGCCGTGCTAGTCATTTAAGTTAAGCTTAAACGACTAGCCTTTCTAGCCATTCGAGGTTGTCAAACAACTAGAAATCATGATCATTTGGTCTCAAATGACTAGAATCCAAGTATTTTAGGACTCTAGCTATCTAAATATTATCTTCACATACACCTTTATGTATCTTTCAGTTTTCTAGAAGTTGCATACACAAATTTTTCATGTACATAACTTTCTAAATGCATCATTTTCTATGTTAATGGCATGACCCATCAGAAACATCTTTAAGAAACATCTTTAATGTATAATACAACAATCAACTTGTCACCAATAACAAGCATGATGCAATAATATTTTTTTTCCTCCATAAAGCAAGTTTAAAGCCTGGAAGTACAAATACCCTAATCATAGGTAATATCCTAACTCTTGTACTTTACACATAATAGACATGGCCACACAATCTCATACATGATCATCAATCATCCAATAATTTCATAAACCACCATGAACAACCTAATAATTCTAAGAACCGCAATCAACTGCCAACAATATCATGAACTACTAGCAACCATTAAAAAACTCTTAAAACCACAAACAATCACCAAACAATTCCTAGAACCATAAATAATCTCTCTATTCGTCGAATATACTGTTTCTCTTACATTCTCCTACTATTTTTTCATTTACTGTATATTTTTTACTCCTTTAATATCTTACTAACTTAAGCATAGGAGTGCTCCTTGTACCAACAAGAAAGCCCAAGATCACGGCCCTGAAAATCCTATATCCAATCTAAAGCATTTTAGAACTTTATTAGTGACATTGTTTATGAAAAATTAAATAAAATCTAATTCATTTTTTTCATCAAAAATTCTTTTCATGGCTGATAAAATTATCACACTATGAAAAACACAAATTGAAACGACCGAGAAAGCGATCAACACATAATCAAGGGGATCACCTTGACCATGCTAAGCCTCAAATCTAATAAAACACCTCAAATGAAAGACTCCACGGATATATTTCTTTAATCACATATCTTATTTCAAATACAATTTTTTAACAAATAAATCATAATCAATAACCTATAATAACAACTTTTAATAAAATAATATCACAAAACTCATATATGATATTGTATTATTAATTTCCCTACTAATGCATAACCAATCTCACCATGCGCATAACTCACCACACCATGTACATACCCATCACATGGTTTGTATAATAATCATATATATGCAAACACTCATATTTAATAAATAATTATAAAAAAACATTTATATCAATTATTTACAATCATTTAATGAATTTCAAAATAAAAGTACAGATATAAATTTATAATACTTCTAAAATATATTTATAGTAATTACATACAACGACAACGTCATAAGTGGTGCTTCTAAAATAAATAAACAAAATTAAGCACAACATTAAATCCATTTCAAATCCAAATGGAAGCAAATGAAACTTGATAATCGACCATTAATAAATTTGAATACATGTTGGGACCTAACTGAAATCTATCTTTTACCATCAGTGATCAAATTGTAATTTTTCAAAAATTTAGGGGTTAAATTGTAAATTTACAAACATTAAAGAATTAAACTGAAAAAATATCATGAATTAATTACCAAAATAAAATTATTCATCTTTAACCACATAATCAATTTTTTTGCATGATTTCAAAATATATTTCAATGGTCAAATTGTATTTTTTTCCTCTAATTTTAAAGACTAAATTGTAATTTTCACAAATCAATGACCAAAAAAAAAATTGATCATCTTCAACCTTTAAAAAAATATATCTGGATTTTCAAGCAAGGTTATTACAACTTTTTTTTAACCCTTCTTACATATCAATTAAACAAATCAATCCCAAACCATAATTCCTAATAAAATCACCTAAAATCAATTAATTCAATCACACTGATATTAATATATTAATCAAACTTAAAAATATATAATTCAAATCTTCGTCAACCTTGATAAATTCAAAATTACACTTATAATAAAAATCCTACATATCAAAATTTAATTCTCACCTTAACAAGTTATTGAAATCCATCTTCCATACAAAAAATCATTTTTTAATTGGAACTTACATATAACTGAAAGAAAGGAAAATAAAAGATATAAAAAATTGGTAAGAGGTGAATGAGAGAAGGGATAAACCTAGTCTCGCTTGGGCTTTTCAATAAAAATCACTTGGACATGGCCCGTGCAATAGGATCTTAACCACTTAGACTTGTTATTTTTTTTAATTTTTTTCTTGGATTCATCATCAACAAAGCAATTTCAAATAAAATATGTAAAATAATCGAACTAAAATATTGTCTTCTAATGAAAAGAAAAGAAAAGAGAATTAATAATGTTATTTATAATTACTAAAATCGCATTTACAATTGTAAGTTTTATGATTAAAAAATCCAACGTTTATGTATAAGATTATAATTTAAGTTGTTAAAATCATAATGTATAATTATTAAAATCCTTTTAAAAATAGTAAAGATTTTGATGCAAAGAGCTCTAAATGACTTTTTTTTTTTTGCTTAAGATCCTAATGCAATTGGGATTTAACCTGTGAAAATAGTAACATGAAATCTAAGTAGCATTATTCATGATTACTAAAAACCCATTTAAAATTTTAAATATTATGATTCAAAGAACCCTGAATGATTTTGTTTATTTGGTGTTTAATTTTTTATTTGTATGTGATTTTAATCTTAGAGGTATTGTTTGGTAATTATCACTTTTTTTTTTGGATAAAGTAGATTTTGTTTATTTGGTGTTTAATTTATGTGTTTTGGATAAATGGATTTAATAATTGACATTTATTAGTACTATAGTAACTAAGAAGATACTAAATATTTCTAATGCCTTAACAATTTCATTTTATTTTCTAAAATGGATTAATTAAACATACTTAATGAAAGGTTTTATCAAACAAAGCATAAAAGAGGTTTTCCACTTTCCTGTAATAAGGTAAGAACTCCACATAAACATATGTAATGTAGGGGTGGGAAAAAAAAACTAAAAAACCGATTAAACTGAGAAAACAAAAAAAAAAGCTGAAAAAACCGAACGATGAAAAAAAACCGATTAAAATTTTGAAAAAACTGACCGGTTCGGTTTCAATTTTATAAGCCTGAAACCAAAAAACCTGAACTGAACCCAATCTAGGAAAAAAACCGAGCCAAACCGGTTTGAACTGGTTTTTGTCCAAAAACAATCGAACCGAAACCGGTCGATTTGAACCGGTTTCGGTTTTTTTTTTAATTTTTTTCAGTTTCATTACTTTTTTTTTTATAAAAACCGAACCGAACCGAAAATGATCACCCTTAATATAACAGTTTGAATCTGTTTCGGTTTTTTTTATTTTTTTTTCAGTTTCATTATTTTTTTTATATATAAAAACAGAATTGAACCGAAAATAATCACCCCTAATATAATGAATGAGAAATGATGGATTGTGGATTTTTAAAAAAAATAAGTGATTGGTTAAATATGAAAAGATTATTTATCCCATCAACTTGTTTAATTTTTTTATACATGTTGCATTACTCCAGAATATATTTCCAAAAAAAGAAAAATGATGTATTGAAATAATTCTCTTAAATTTAAAAACCAACCTAAAAATATATTTTGATAATTCTTTGGATAAGTGTTGCATGGGAATCTCAATCACAGTAAAGATAATTTAAGGATGAGTTTTCAAAACCTATTACGACTTTATTTTTGCAGCAGGAATATTATTTAAAAAAAAATATATTTTTTAGTATTTTTAGATTATTTTAATATTAAAAATAAATTAAAATAAAAAAAATATTATTATTTAAAAAAATAATTATTGCCACAATACCAAACATAATAAAAAAAATTTTAATTGCCAATTCTAATATAAAAACTCTCTATTATCCCCTTTTATGGTTCCTTCTTTGATGATTTATCTCCAATGCAGCAGTTAAAAGGAAAAATAAAATGAAAAAACTATACTCTTACCTTTTATTTTTAGTTTTAATCATTCCAATGCTAAATTATCTATTTTTATTTTGAAAAGCTATTTCTACATTTCTCTATAGGGAAACTAAAAATAAATGACATGACATGTATTTGTTGGTTATTATTAATTTTTTTGTTTTGTATTAATAACATCACCATTATATTATATAAAAATAACTAAATTAGTTATATAATTATATTAAAATTAGTTTAACATGAAATATATTAAAATATAATTGATTTTCTAAATAATTTTTTACGATTAGAATGTACATAAATTAAAAAAATTATTTTAACCATTTGACTCTTATTTAATATAGTTACCATTGGAGATGCGATTATATCCAAAGATGGAGACCCTTGTAGCAGATCATGGAAGCAGAAAAATCCAGAGCGGGAAAGGCACATTGGCCCTGAGCCTTTTGATTTTCTTCCCGACATTGACCACATGACAATGTCGCGTCACTAGCCCGACCGTTTTATTTAAACACTGTCCATCAGATCACATTCCATGTACAGTTCAGATTAATCGACCGTTGTGGTTATTAAACCCCAACCCTCTTACCTCCTTTACTTCCTTTTGGTTCTCTCTCTTTCCAAACACCGCAACCATCATCTGGGTTCTCGTCATTTTATATTTCTTTTACTTTCCAAAGAAACAAGATTCATTTTCCTTTTTCCGGCATTTGAATCCTCCACTCGTGAGAGAGAAACCAAAAAAAGAAAAAAAACTTCAACGACAAAGAAAATGGTGAAAAGGGCTGGTTCTCCATGTTCATCTCCAGTGACCATAACTGTCTCATCAGGATGCAAAGGAGGAGGAAGTAGAAGCATGGGCTTAACAAGTCCAGTACCAAGAACTTCCATTTCAAACAACCCAAACTCCCCTCTTAGCAACAATAGAAATAGAACATCTAGTGGAGGCAGATACTGTTCAACGTCCAGAGACGATGCCACGGAGGAAAACAATTCAGAGTTCGTCTCGTACACTGTCCATATACCGCCCACTCCAGATCACCAGATCTTTTCAGCCTCACAGTCAAGCCTAGCTGAAGACATAAAAAATGCTAGCAAACCTGATAGGAGTTTCATTTCTGGTACTATTTTCACTGGTGGGTTCAATTCTGTTACACGTGGGCATGTTATTGATTGCTCGGTAGAAAACAACGAGTCCCTGAAATCTGGGCTTGTTTGTGGCATGAAAGGTTGTGACGAAAAAGCAATTAAGGGAAAATGTGAGTGTGGGTTCAAGATTTGTAGAGATTGTTATTTAGACTGTGTGGGGTCTAATGGAGGAGGTCATTGTTCTGGTTGCAAGGAACCATACAAGGATGTTGATGATGAGGGGGAGGATGACGATGACGATGATCATGCTTATGATGAAGCTAAAAGTGAAGCAGACGATCAGGCACTGCCGTTGCCTAAATTGGATAAGAGGCTTTCACTTGTGAAGTCGTTTAAGGCGCAGAATCATCCTCCTGATTTTGATCATACTAGGTGGTTGTTTGAGACGAAGGGGACTTATGGTTATGGAAATGCTGTGTGGCCTAAAGATGGGTATGGTGTTGGGTCAGGTGGTAATGGGTTTGAGCAACCTCCAGAGTTTGGAGAGAGAAGTAGGAGGCCTTTGACCAGGAAGGTTAAGGTTTCCGCAGCAATCCTCAGCCCTTACAGGTAAACCCACAAACTATGATTTTGATTTTTTCTTTAAACTTGATATTAAAAGAATCTTATTTTCAAATTGAACTGGTGTTGTTATGACTTGAATGTATGATATTGATTACAAGTCTAGTTTTAAATTGGAAAGAAAGAAAAGTTTAATCATTGATGCTTACTTGCAGCTCCAGATGATGAACGATCCAATTTTTTTAGTTAAATCAATAACAAGCCAATTGCATCACCTATTTTTTATTATTATCTAAAATCTGAAGTTATTTGTTACGATGCAGGCTACTCATCGTGATACGTCTTGTGGCTCTTGGGCTTTTCCTTGCATGGAGAATCCGACACCCTAATCGTGAAGCTATGTGGTTATGGGGGATGTCCATAACTTGTGAGATATGGTTTGCACTGTCGTGGATTCTTGATCAGCTCCCTAAGCTCTGCCCTGTACACAGAGTGACTGACCTCTCTGTGCTGAAAGAGCGGTTTGAATCCCCCAATCTTCGAAACCCGAAAGGTCGATCAGACCTCCCAGGCACTGATGTATTTGTTTCCACGGCAGACCCTGAAAAGGAACCTCCTTTGGTCACCGCAAACACCATCCTTTCAATACTTGCGGTTGATTATCCAGTGGAAAAGGTAGCTTGTTACTTATCGGATGATGGTGGATCCCTCTTGACGTTTGAAGCTCTGGCTGAGACAGCCAACTTTGCAAGAATTTGGGTACCTTTCTGTAGGAAACACAATTTAGAACCCAGGAACCCTGAGGCCTATTTCGGGCAGAAGCGTGATTTTCTTAAGAACAAAGTGAGACTTGATTTTGTTAGAGAGAGGAGAAGAGTAAAGAGAGAATATGATGAATTTAAGGTGAGGATCAATTCACTGCCTGAATCAATTAGGAGAAGATCAGATGCATATAATGCCCATGAAGAGCTTCGAGCTAGGAAAAAACAGATGGAAATGGGGGGAAATCCATCAGAAACTGTGAAGGTGCCCGAGGCTACCTGGATGTCAGATGGTTCTCATTGGCCGGGGACTTGGGCTTCTGGAGAAGCAGACCACTCAAGAGGAGACCATGCTGGAATAATCCAGGTAATTCTCTTGCTTTTGACTTTGTAAACTTTCTAGAGAAAGAGATGTTGAATAGAGAGTCATTCTACATTTCTGTTTTCTTTTTCAGGCTATGCTAGCTCCACCAAATGCAGAACCTGTTTTTGGTGTAGAAGCAGATGGTGAGAACTTGATTGACACCACAGAAATTGATATTAGATTACCAATGCTGGTCTATGTGTCTCGCGAAAAAAGGCCAGGCTATGATCACAATAAGAAAGCGGGGGCAATGAATGCTCTAGTTAGAACCAGTGCAATCATGTCAAATGGTCCCTTCATTCTGAATCTGGATTGTGATCACTACATCTCTAACTCTCTGGCTTTGAGAGAAGGGATGTGCTTTATGCTTGATAGGGGTGGTGATAGGATCTGTTATGTTCAGTTCCCACAAAGGTTTGATGGGATTGATCCAAGTGATCGGTATGCAAACCACAATACAATATTCTTTGATGTAAGCATGAGAGCTCTTGATGGGCTACAGGGTCCGATGTATGTTGGGACAGGCTGTATTTTTCGCAGAACAGCTCTTTATGGGTTTAGTCCTCCTAGAACCACAGAGCACCATGGGTGGTTTGGTAGGAGGAAAATCAAATTGTTCTTGAGGAAACCCAAGGCAGCAAAGAAGCAAGAAGATGAGATAGCTTTGCCAATCAATGGGGATCACGGCGATATTGATGATGTAGATATTGAGTCTTTGCTTCTTCTACCTATAAGGTTTGGGAACTCTACTTCTCTAGCTGCATCTATCCCAGTTGCAGAATACCAGGGAAGGCTGCTTCAAGATTTGCAAGGAAAAGGTAACCACGGAAGACCAGCCGGTTCCCTTGCGGTGCCTCGTGAGCCTTTAGATGCTGCAACTGTTGCAGAGGCAATCAGTGTCATCTCTTGTTTCTACGAGGATAAAACTGAGTGGGGAAAGAGAGTAGGATGGATATATGGTTCGGTGACAGAAGATGTGGTGACTGGTTATCGTATGCACAACAGAGGATGGAGGTCTGTCTATTGTGTAACCAAAAGGGATGCATTTCGAGGAACAGCGCCAATTAATCTAACAGACAGGCTTCACCAAGTCCTTCGATGGGCAACAGGCTCAGTGGAAATCTTCTTTTCACGGAACAATGCACTATTCGCTACTCGCCGGATGAAATTCTTACAAAGGGTTGCATATTTCAACTGCGGAATGTACCCATTCACATCCATGTTTCTCATAGTTTATTGCGTCCTACCTGCAATCTCTCTTTTTTCCGGCCAGTTCATAGTCCAATCACTCAGTGTGACCTTTCTAGTTCTCTTGTTGGTGATCACTATCACCCTATGCTTGCTTGCAATTCTAGAAATCAAATGGTCAGGAATCACACTTAATGATTGGTGGCGAAATGAACAGTTTTGGTTGATTGGGGGGACAAGTGCCCATCCTGCAGCAGTTTTACAAGGACTACTGAAGGTTATAGCAGGAGTTGACATCTCATTCACTTTGACATCAAAATCTGCCACGCCTGAAGATGGAGACGATGGATTTAATGACTTATATGTGGTTAAGTGGAGCTTCTTAATGGTCCCTCCTATTACAATAATGATTCTGAACCTGATTGCAATTGCAGTAGGAGTTGCCAGAACTATGTACAGCCCATTTCCACAGTGGAGCAGGCTCCTTGGAGGAGTGTTCTTCAGCTTGTGGGTTCTGTCCCATCTTTACCCCTTTGCCAAAGGCTTGATGGGAAGGAGGGGAAGGGTCCCAACCATTGTCTATGTGTGGTCTGGACTACTCTCCATCATCATTTCTTTGCTGTGGGTGTACATTAGTCCTCCTAATGTAGTTTCATTACTGTCTACATGAAGTTTCATTTCCTTCGATGAAGTTTCTCCACTTCATCTTTGTAGCAGTGTTTAGCTTTTGTGTATGCAGATGAAGATTCTCTACTTCCATCCTTGTAGCCGTGTTTAGGTTTTTGTTCATTTTAATTCAATTGATTTGGACCTCTTGTTTCCATCGCTTTCTTATGCAACGAATATATTAGTTCCTAGATAATTTGCGACATGTTTCTGAAATATGTAATGTCAGAAAAGTCTTCAACTGAGGAAATCTAACTTTGAACAGGCTAGTATTTGTTTTACCTGCCTTCAAATCCAGCCCGTCGTTTAGGGTTTCAAGCAGGCCTTTTAGTCTCTGAATTAGAATTAAACAAATCAAGTCTGAAGCTGCCATCACCCCAGGTTCTTGCAAAACTCTCTGGTTTTCATCTATAGGAACATATTGAAAGTTCTCCGAGATTTGGCACTTCTGTGTGCGTCTGCCAGCCTCCGTTGGATCATAACCTGAAAGCAGATAGCTCCATTTTCAGCAAGTCTATTTTGTTGCTGTGAGAATAGCTGAAAGCCAAAAGCGTTTTGGCAATGTCCCTTGAGCATGGTGTTCTGTTAACGAAGTTGTTATAAATCTAGATTAAGCTCTGTCACGTCTCTTCATCGGTCACATCTGCGTTTGTAGGTGGTGTTTCCTTTGAATTTTAAATACATTTTCATAGTTGAATCCGCACTGCAGAATAATACAATTCATGAACTTCTTATCACAAAACCTTTGGCATCTTATTCTAGAAATGAAACACATCACAACTGTCTCTACAATTTCATAGGTAATCCAAGTCCTCCCTCTCTTACTCTGGTGTGAATTTCGCATCCTACGTGTTGCCAATTATTGATGCCTCACAAAATCAATGAACATTACAGGAGTGAGTCCAAGTTGAAAGAAGCTGCTACTTCTGCTATCATTCATGGTTAGAGAATCAAAATCCTGAACCTCGTCCATCCCTGCCTTGCATCTTTGTAAACATGCAAGTTCTTCACATGCCACAGATAATTGTTTTGGCCTCAAAATAAATATGACTGTTTGGCTTGTAAAGCATAGAAACACCTCCGCTGAGATGAAAGTCGAAGAAGTTCAAGCAATGCCCGATTTTCTGTCATTCCTTGTCTAACTGTTGAACACTAACTGGTTCGTTACCACCTTTCATGATTTTCAAAGAATGAAGCTAATACTAGTTTTCAAGATGATATTTGGATTACTAATGGTACTAGAATAATACAGTTTATAAATGTGGAGACCAGAAAATTCCCAGTTCGCAAGGAAATATCTTCCATGGACATGAGGATAAGTGTGCTAGGTAATGACAACCAGGAAGAAAAATATACTGCAAGAAAGAAAAGATCAAACATGGGAAGAATCTTTTTAAATAAGAGGATGTGGGTATGAGAGGAAAGCACCTCAAGAGAAGATTAGAGTTGAAAACCTCACGGACAAAATTTCACGAGGATGGGAGAATGAAACTCCCCCGCTGAAATTCTAAAACTTGTGTGGGAAACAAAAAATTAAATGTAAATAAGTCTTACATCGTAAAAATGATCTTTAACTCAATGGTTTAAAATTAGTAAATTATTATATTTGAGTGGAAATTCTTTGCAGGAGAAAAATAAATATAGGAAATAAATAAATACACCATAAATTGAGGTGAAGTGTTCCAAAAAATTTAATTGCAAAATATTGATAAATATGGTTAACAAGCAGTGTAAAATAATATCGGTGGATGGGTAATTACTTAAAAATTACATTGAAACTTAGAGGAGTGATATTTTTGTGCATTTGGAGAGAAAAAAACTCCTCCATTCCCTATTTATTGAGGCCGACAA
>Ga0325401_1007253_pt1 | contig 10763 bp, 5 predicted proteins | sample PopdelMetagenome_FD_205666 | JGI IMG/M metagenome (GOLD analysis project Ga0325401, IMG submission 205666) | Populus deltoides microbial communities from Bellville, Georgia, United States - Xylem-PdKOR-R2 | ecosystem: Host-associated > Plants > Phyllosphere > Stem > Wood/Secondary xylem | place...
ATATTATGACCTGAGAACTGCAATTCTATATAGCATGTTTACCATCAGATTTCAATGCCCTTGATTAGTATCAGCTAGAAACAAGTATAAGTCGAGGAAACTGATGATCAAGGTCTGATTGTCAGCAGGCATGCTCATTCAGTCTTAGGCTTCGAGGACCGATGAACACACAAAGGGATGGGTAAGCGTGTAATGTTTCATATATTGTTGGAACAACATTTTAGGTCCATGAGGTCATTATTCATGAAACGCATGAAATCAAGTAGACTTGGTCGTTCAATTGTAGTAATAATTCATAAATTAAGTGGTATTGTGTGAATTATCCCCTCATCGTCGTAAAAAGAAGTGACATCGTAAAGTAGTTTTCTTCACCACAACTAATAATTAAGTTGCATTGTAAATGGTTGTTAATTTGTTTCGCGAATGGATTTTTCATCATTAATGGTTGTTTGTGTCGTACATAATTGTTTGTACTATAATGTTTTATAATTTTTATTTCGCGCTGTAATGCATGTCTGACTGTAACTTGTGTTTTGTCCTGTAGGAGATAAAATGAGCTGGACAGCTGGAGGAGATTGGATGTGCAGCGCATGCCAGCACCAGAATTTCAAGAAAAGGGAAATGTGCCAACGTTGCGGGTACCCTAAGTACGGCGGCCCTGATCCGGCAACCTACATATGCAATGCAACAAAGGTTTTGGCTGGGGACTGGTATTGTTCCGCCATGAACTGTCAAGCTCACAACTATGCTAGCCGTTCAAGCTGCTACAATTGTGGTGCATTAAGAAATGATCATGCTACAGGTGGGTATGGAAGCAACACTTATGGATCTGATGGAAGTGACCCTCCTGGATGGAAAACTGGTGATTGGATTTGCACCAGGTGAGTTCACATTGTGAATCTGATTCTGGTCTAGAACACAAATAACATTACATTCCGCTGGTATCATATGTTCTTGAAAAGATTATTGTGATTTTCCTGCATTTCGCACAGACAATTGTTTTCGAAACAAGGGTTGTTTTGTTTTCCACTGAAAACAGAAATGACTGTTTGAAGCGGCACAGTCACTATTGCATGGTTTTACTTTTCTAAAAGGAATTAATTATAACTGGGAGAAGTAATAGCACGCAATTAGCACTCAATGTTTGTTGGCGACAAATTATTGCTATAATTTCATGGTACCCTACTGCTTTTCTTTGATTAATAATAATCTATTGGACAGATTGGGATGTGGAGTCCATAATTATGCTAGCAGGATGGAGTGCTTTAAATGCAGAACACCGAGGGAATACAGTACGCAAATTTAACTCGCTGCTTCATTTGATTTCTTTGCATATGAAAATGGTTGGCTTGACGTTTCAGTCATGTTGAGAATTTTGTTGTTCATCTTTCTAGGTGGTGGATATTGACAGAAAGTTGTAATTACAAAGACAACGTGGATCTTGACTTCCTATGACCCTGGCTTCTCCTCAAACACTTCCTCTTGGTTTCAGTTTTGAGTTAACAATAATCTTTAGGCTGACATTGATCCAAGGACCTTTCCCAGAAGCACAGGCATGTATTGAAGCTGAGAAATACTCTCTGGCTTCCTTAATTTTGTTCTTGAAATCTATGAAGCTTAAGAATTTTTCCCTCCCTTTAATCGGGCACCTGCAACCAAAATCTGTATCACTTGGGGGTGTGCGCGCGCGTGTGGGTGTTCGTGTGATTGTTGCAACACCTGCTTTTATGAGGTGGTCCAAGGAATGCGTAGTATATAGTAGTAGTGGTTGCTAAGATTAAGTGAGAAATCCATGTCTTAATCAAGGACCGCCACTACAGGTTTGGGTTCTACCAAAGTAGAAAATAACCCAAATTGATTTTCCAAAAAAAAAGAAAATAACCCAAATCAGACAACCATATTGAAGGAAAACAAAACTCAGACATGCATAAGATTCTAGGAATCCCTATGACATAATTTACTATGGAAGACAGGCTTTATCTCAAAGCAATAATTTACGGCCCCTTTAAGCATCAAACCTCCAAGAACTACATAATTATATATGCAGATAAGAACCTGATGCTCATTCTTTAAGAGCATAAAAGCAACACCAAGTTCAAAGTGAGTCCAGTCCAACTTTAATTTATTTCCTTGCTTTTGCGTTTCTTTTTCATGGCTCATCACAGTTTACGAAAGTGCAGCCACAAGCTCACTTGCATGCGTCCTTACCAACTAAGTCACTCAAACTTGCGCTATATATAACTCTGCTAAAATGGGAAAAGGTCTCAACTAAGCTTATAACTTCATCAACTCATTTAAGGTTCCCCCTTTTGACTTAAGGAGCAAGTTGACTCTATCTCTCTCTGTTGCTGACGTTAAGAAAATGCCCCATTTCATGTGAACAAGTTCTCTTACCGTATGATTGGGGTCCATTCTCCAGGACCAGTTGCAAATATTGAATTATGTGCTCCTCTTACGTTTCTGTGGTTTTTCCTATCTAAATTCGAGAAGAGATGTCTGATCAAGGAGCATATGATGTAAACGATACACGAGCTCAAAGATAATGAACGTGAGAGAGAGATTCAGCAGGCCGTTCTTCACTGATTCTGTAAACTTTGTCCTTCGCTAGGCGGAAAAAAAATGCCTGCTCTAGGAGTCCGTTTATTTTGCTTTATGTTGCTCAGACTCGGAATCCAAGCATATTCATATCTGATTAGGCTGTTTTTTCTTCTTCTTCTTTTTCATGTAATTAAAGAGTCCAAGTTATATTCATATCCATGTCCAAGTGTGTAATGTCACAAGTACTCTTAAGGAAAAATGAAGGATTGAAGCAACATACTTTTGCTTTTAAAACATGAAACTAGAGATATTTTATGAAAACATTTCTTCATATATTTGCATGTTGAGCAATTAATAATATGAAAAGCTTGGTGGTGATGAAAATGATGTTGATGAAGCTGGTAAGGTGATGTAGCTAGCTAGGGTTTAATTGAGGGTTTAAGGTCATTGGCCTACAAATTCTTGGAACCCTTGAGAGAAGATGTTATTGAAGATGCTCCACTCTGTTCTAAACTTTCAGGGTGTCAACACTATGCTGTGCAAAACTCAAGCAAATTAAATAATAATAATAATAATAATAATAATAATAATAATACAAAATAAAAAGGATTTGAATTATAAAATGGTTCAGCAAAGCCTACTGGAGCAATCTCTTTACTTAATTAAATTAACCAATCAATTCAAGCCACCTTATTATTCATTTTAAGCCATAAGTTCCAACAAATCGTCTTAAATTGGGACAAATCATCTTCTAGTTAGGGCTTGTTTTTTAGAAGTATGCAACTCTACTCTTCTTCACCCACATTTTATTGTTCCTTGCAAATTCTTCGTACAAAAATCTTCATTACCACTATCCATCATAGCAATATTTACTCTCTTCTTGGATGCAATTGATGTTTTTTTAATACTTCAATGTACATAAAAATGCATGCTAGCTCCATATTGAACTACATTTCTGATCAGATTATTACCACTAGAAAAATAAAAAATATTAACGGAATATTTTACTTGCTGATGGAATCGATAATAAAAACTTGTCATCAAAAAGTATCTCGTCGAAGATTTTTATTCTCTCAACATTTCCCTTATAAATTGAAAATGGTAATGGAATAGGCGTCAAAATAGTCCCATCAAAAAATTAGATTTTGCCGTCTATTTTTCATCGACAACTTATTTGCCGCATAACCTTTTCCATCTATTTTATCAGAAATCCCAAAACATTATCTATGGTGTTATCAAAAGTTTTAGAATGAGTGTGAAGATTCCAGTTAAATTGCCAACAGATATTCCAAAAAATTTGCCTTTCTGTCGATGAAACCGTTGGCTTTTTATAATTTTTTTGGTTTGTTGTTATAATTTTCAAGCCTACAATTATCGTATAAATACACAACAACAACAACAAGAACAACAACCAATCAATAAACCATAACCATAATTCACAATAAACCATAATAAAAACGCATATCCAAAACAAAATGTACCTATACAAAGCTCACATTTATTATGTAAAGAGACTAGATTAGATTCCTTATATATTAAATACTTTATATAGGAATAGTTATACATCATGTGTAGTATATTCCACTCTTATATTGTACACAACCCTAAATATATAAATACAAAGGATGATTGTAGTTCCTAAAGAAGAATAAGTTTGCAATTTTTTTTTTTGCTTTGATACCAAGTTAAGTTAAGAGATTGATTGTATGTGAATTTCAATGATGGCTAATGGTTGCAACCATCCTTTGTATTTATACCTCTAGGGTTGTGTACAATACAAGAGTGGAATATACTACACATAATAACTATTAGATTATTAATGAGACATTATATAACATTCAACATTTAATATAAAATTATAGTAGTGTAATTGTGTTAATGGTACTAAATGTTGGATCGATAAAATTGAATTAATGAAAACCTGATCCTCACGAAGGATGGAGACAAAGTTTATATTAGCTAGGAAGAATGCATGGAATGATGGATAAACTGATAAATTCAAGCGGTGAAATGGAAGATGGCCTTCATGACTAAAGGATAATGGTACAATACAAAAGTTGGATTAAAAATTATAATAATAAAATTTCAATGACTGTTGGAATACAGTATAACCGAGGGTATTGGTGACCATAGTGACTGTATGGCTTTGGTTGAGCGGAAGATTAGATTGTGGACCTTAACATCTTTTACATATGCTGGTCATTTACAACTGATCAAATCCGTTCTCTTTTCCATCCAGGTATATTGGTCTATTATGTTTATCCTTCCATGTTCTATTATCAGGAAGATTGAGGGCTTGTTAGCTGCTTTCTTATAGAAGGGTTCATTTATTTCCTCTTTAGGGTCAAAGGTGGTTTGGGCTTTGGTTTGCTATCCTTTACAGGAAGGTGGACATAGAATTAAAAGGGTCAAAAATTGAAATAGAGCAACCATTATCAAGCATGTTTAGAGGTTTTTTTTAGACAAATCCTCTGTTTGGTTAGCTTGGGTACATTCAATACTACTCAAAGGTAGATCATTTTGGCATGTTAAGCTACCTTCAGTATCTTCTTGGTCATGATGGAAGATTCTTCAGAGTCAAGATTGGTGAAGGGGTCTGTTTGTCTCTTGCATTGGTTATGACTCTCTATCTTCTTTATGGCTGGATTATTGGTTTTCAGATGGATAACGTTTTTGTGACCTTTTTCCCTTCAGAACTCTATCATCTACTAGATTGTCTTAGGATACAAAGGTTGCAGACATTATTGAGGATGGTGGTTGGGCCTTTCCATCAGGTAATCAAAAACCCCAGCAAATCTAGGATTGCATTAGATTCCATCCCCAGTTTAGCTCCCAGGTCATTATGTCTGGATAGGTCATTCTATGGGGCGGTTCATCATTAATTCAACTTGGGAGGCACTTCGAGATATCATGCCCAAGAATACTATGCACCATCTTCCTTGGTATCTAGGACATGTCCCACGATACTCTTTCATCTTATGGCTTACCTCTTTGGGTCGATTATACACTATGGACAGACTACAAGCTTTTCATATCATCAACTCTGTGGTATGTATCATATATGGTTCACATGTGGAGACCCATAATCATTTATTTTTTGAAGGCTTCTTCTCAGCTTCAGTATAAAGCGAGATTTCAGACATGACTTTATTATCATGGCTTTCTATATCATGACACCATTTTCTTTAGTGGTCTTCCTTTTGGTTTTGGAAGAGGAAGGACTTCACACATATTCTAGCATGATTGTCACTATCTGCTGTAGTTTACTTCATATGGTATGAGAGGAATACTTGTGTCTTCAACTAACACTATCGATCACCACATGATGTGGTGGAAGAGATCTTTAACTTGTTGAGATTGCGACTTCTAGACATAGAAGTCCAATACTAGATATCTACAGAGATCAGATCTACTTGGCATGTTTGATTTCTGTATTTAATTATATTGTTTCATTGGGGTTTGATGTTATTTAGCCTTTTTAGCTTTCAAACACTAATTCATGACTTTTGAATCCAAATAACAGACTCTTTGTATTTCTTGGGGTATGCCCCTCGTATTCCTGTTCATATTTTTTACTTATATGCATCTTGACGTACTATAAAAAAAGGTATATTTTATTTCAAATTATTTTAATAAAATGTAATTGATATAATATGAGAACCATTTATTATATAATGTAGAATATCATATTAGTTGTTTTGTTTAATGTAATTATGTCAAAAGAAGGGTTGTATGATTGTTGAAATGTTATGAATTTGGTGGCAATTATAATAATGGAATGAAATTCTACTAATAATGATGATGTCTACGTATGGCTAGTGGTTGATAATTTTTTTGTTCAATGTAAACAAGACAAGAAAGTCCAGCTACAATATTGGTTGTGTAAGGGAAAATTTGCTGTGATATATTAATTCCATGGTAAATGAACTACCAACGTTAGAAATTAATTATGTACTAACTATGTGGAATTTAGTAGCAAGTAAACTTATTGAAGTTTAAATATTTATGTAATTATATAAGGTAATCATAGAACAACGATGTTAATGTGTTTGACCTAAATTGCTATGAAAGTATTGGGATGATATCCTGAAGTCAAGCATATCTAATTGTAATACATGGATATCTTATAATTTTTTTCTACGATTAAATTTAATGATTGATGACCTAAATTCTATATTAAGCACATCAAATGTTTTTTGTTTTTAAATCTATAGGTAGTAATTAGTTTATGATGGATTCTTGACTAATTAACTTAATTAGTAGGAGTATCTAATTTTCAAATCCTTGTTTGATTATTTCTTACTTGGAAAACATAAGTCTTGACTACATTCACTCCCTATGCTTGTTTAAATATCATGAATCAATTGCACATATCTTGATCTTGATTATATCATGTTACTAAATCTTTCATGTTTAATAAAAGTTATTATATGATTAGGGTTAATTTATGCACGGATGCTAGGTTAACTAAAAAATAAGGATAGGTAGATAAGTACTTGTTTTTTTCATGGTTAATTTATTTATTATCACAAATTATATTAGAAAATATATCTAAATTCAATGATTGATATTTAATTATCCTTGAAAAATACTTCGTATACTAAACGTTTTTCTTTCTATTTTTTTTTTACATTCTGTCAATTTTCCTCTTATTTTTTTGAAATTGATTTCTTTTTTTTCTTAGCTTTCTAAATTATTTTAGTTAGTTTAAATCATAAACAAAACTCTAATTTTAGTTACTTTCAAAATTGACGTGCGTTTGGATTTAAAATTTGCATCTTTATTTGGTTTGCTTTAATCTAAATAAAAAAACTTGTCTTGATTAAGTAATTAAGTTCTAATACTTGTTCCTATGTAGAATGATACCATTACTCTGTATACTATAAATCATTAATTTTAAGTGTTCAAATTTACATGACTTTAATACTTGTCAAATTTTTAGCGTTGTTGACAGAGATACTAATCCTTCTTTACATGAATCAATCTTGTATTTTTTTAGTTTAGTTTACTTAGTACTTTATCATATGGTAGAATATCTTTTAATCTATGCACTGCACCAACTACTTTTTAAAGATAAATGATCAATATATTTTTTATAATATGTAGAAAGAATCACTTAGACTAATATGTATTTTTCTTAGGCAAAACTAACTCTTTACTCAAATCAATTAGACTAATATGTATTTTAAGATTCCTAGTTTCTTTTAATTACTAGGTGGTGTCTTCAATTTTTCACTTTTCCTTTTTAATTTAGGAGGTCACAATAGTCATGTCGGATGTGTCACACACACACACAAGTAATGTTTCAATTCAAACTATAAATTCCAACACACATTGTCCTATAAAATCACGACTTCATTGACAATTAGAGTAGAGCTTCTTTATATTGGTTTTCTCCCTTAGAATCTACTTCTAGACTTTAGACTTCACTTGCAATTATAGGAAACAACAAGACTAACAGTTCATCTAAAGTTAAAGTATCTTGAAAAGAAGAAACTTTTATTAGAGAAAGTCATTACTAATAACCAAAGAAAAGAGAAGTAAATTAGCAAAAAAGGCTTAACTTATGACTATAGGTATGAATGGTCATGCTTATAGTTGACTACTGCTTGAACACCATTGTAGAGGAATTGCTTACAATTTTAGTAAAAACAATAGTTGCTAACACTTCTTCTTCTTAGTGAGCTGATACTTTAATTCAAGAGTGTCCTCTATATAATTCCATACCAAGAAAAAAAAGGAGAGGATCACTCTCAGCCTTATCCTTTGAAGGATTTTTTTTTTGTCTAGTTTTCCATTTTTAAGGTTTAACATTGAATTCTTTGAATAAAAATAAAATAAAAATAAAAATATTGATTGTAAACAAGCTTAGAGAATTAGTAGGATATTTTATGGCAATTAAAAGATAAATTTATAGGAAAAAAAAGTATGGTAAATGTAATATTTCATTTAAAAGAATACACTAAGGGTCATGTCGGTATTTTCTTAGGCATAGCTAACTCCTTACTAAAATTACTTAGACTAGTAGTTATTTTAGGATTCCTTGTTTTCTTTAATTACTAAGTACTGACTTCATTTTTTTCACATTTTCCTTTTAATTTAGGAGGTCCCCAAAGTCATGCCAGATGTGTCATCTATATATATATATATATATATATATATCAAAATCATCTTTCAAAAGTTCTTATCTAATTAGAAAATAAATTCCAAGCCAAAGTCCTAATCTTATTCTAATTATATTAAGGTTTTCTTTTGTTTGGAGTAATGCATTTTAACTTTATTTAATTAAGTCAATCAATAAATTCAAGCCACCTCATTATTCAATTTAAGCCATAAATTCCAACACACCTTGTCCTATAAAATCAAGAGTTCCTTGACAACTAGAATAGAGCTTCTCAATGTTGATTCTCTTATTTAGAATCTATTTCTAGACTTTAGACCTCACATATAGTTATAGGAAACAACCATGTTAGCAATTCATTTAAAGTTATAGTACCTTCAAAAGAAAAAAACTTTTGTTAGAGGAAGTCATTACTCAAAACTAAATGAAAGAGAAGTAAATTAGAAAAAGGAGGCTTAACATATGATTAAAGGTAAGAGTAGCCATGCTTAGTTAAACCAAGCTCACAACTGACTCTTGCCTGAACATCATTATAGAGTAAGTACTTGAAACTTTAGTAAACATTTTAGTTGCTAACACTTCTTTCTTTTTGTGAGCTGCTACTTTAATTCAAAGTGTCCTCCATATAATACCATGCCATGAAAAAAAAAAGCTCGTTTATGCCTCATCCATTGAGTATAATAGCATTGGTGCTAGTTTCTCCAACCTATCCCTTAGTAACTTTTTTTGTTTTTCATAAATTATAGTAGAAAATACACTCATAAGGATAATATTAATATTTTCATTAGAGTAATTTAATTCCAATAGTTACATTATAAATGGCTTTATAAGATTATACCAATAGATAATGAATGATTTAAGAGAATCACTCAAAGATGGAGATGAAGATTCATCTTGAGCATTTTTTAGAGTAGATAGAAATATAAATGATGTAACTAGGGATTGATACTTGAAAACAAAGAAGGATAAGGATGAGTGTTGCATTATGTTGTCGTATTCGGATATAAATAGGACTCTCCAAAATAAAATGGGAAAAATATCTGTAAAATTAAAGTCACTACCTAGTAATTAAAGAAAAATAAGGATTCTAAAATAAATACTCGTCCTAGAGATTTAGGTAATAAGTTTGTTATATTTAAGGGAAGAATAATGTTACCCTTACTGCATCCTTTCAAATAAAAGATTATATTTACTACGTATTTTCTCTCAAATTTATCTTTTAATTGTCATTAAATATCCTAATTATTTTCTTAGATAATTTACAATTTATATTTTAATTTATTTCTAATTATTTATGAGAAATTCAATGTTAGTCTTTGAACGTAGAAGACTCATCAATTTGACCATGTACAGAAAAACAAAATTGACGTCGATCTTTTTAAAAAAGAGACTTGTCTTTCATGAAAATTTTAACATTGATCCCTTTAAAAATGAAACTTATCAATTAGATCATTCATGAAAATTCTGACATCGATCCTCTTAAAAAAAAGACTTGTCAATTAGGCTATTCATAAAAATTCTAACATCAGTACTTAAAAACAAAAAGACTTATTGATTAGACTATTTTTTAAATGATATTTACTCAGCCCAAATTATTATATCTTAAGTGCAAAAAGTATTAAACAATGTTAAAATAGATTTACATTAATAAATAATATTTATTTATTTTAATTTTAATAATTTTTATTTAATTTTTTTTATGAGAATGTTGTTACTAAAAATATTTGGGACTTGTAAAACATCGACTAATCGCCTTCACATATAAAAGTATCATACACAAAATCAAATACTTAAGTAATGAAAATATTCATTTGGGTGTCTAAAATCGTTATTCAAGGTAAAAGCAATTTAGAAGATCTAAAAAATCTAATTGGGTCATAGGACACTTATGTAGTTTACATGTTGGCCTATTAACTTTTTTGAAATGATGCATGCATGTTTGTCATATGCCAGCTAACAAAACCTACAAAACATGACAGATTGAAAAAAAAATCTAATTCTCTCACATGTGGAATTTATGTGGAGAGAAAGTCTAAGGGCTTATAGGTCTTGGCTTTGATTTTAAACAAACTAAAACTAGGTTATGATATTGGTGTTTCTTGGG
>Ga0325401_1007254_pt1 | contig 10763 bp, 5 predicted proteins | sample PopdelMetagenome_FD_205666 | JGI IMG/M metagenome (GOLD analysis project Ga0325401, IMG submission 205666) | Populus deltoides microbial communities from Bellville, Georgia, United States - Xylem-PdKOR-R2 | ecosystem: Host-associated > Plants > Phyllosphere > Stem > Wood/Secondary xylem | place...
TCTCTCTCTCTCTCTCTCTCTCTCTCTCTCTCTCTCTCTCTCTCTCTCTCTATATATATATATATATATATATATATATATATATATATATATATATATATGTCGGCCATGACTGAATTGATGCGATAAAATAGCGTTTGGTGCTTTGTCACATCTCGTTTTAGGTTTTATAATGTGACAAAATTATCTACTGTATATTGGTGTGGAGTTTGTTGTTATATACATATCATGTGAATGGAATGAGGGATTTTAATGTTGTTTTCAAACCAACAATATTAGTTTATCTAGTTACAACCTTGGGTGTTACCATGAGGTACCTTTTGAAATATATTTTTTACTTACTTATATAATAATAAAAATATATATTTGTGGAGGAGAAAATAAATAAAATTATGGATTATTTTTTTATATCAAAATTGTCTTTCTTTATTCATGTATTTTTTATAATAAAATATACTTTTTTTCATTAGCATCATGTTTTATTGAATAAATAGTAAAAGCAATAAGCATAAAAAATATTCATAAAATTCTAATAATTTGATTTAAATTGGAAAAATGTGTATTTTTAATCAAATGCATAATTTTCTTATTCATCCCTTTTTTTTATGAGAATTATTGTTTTTTAAAGTAAAAACTCATTGATATTGAAAGCAAGTTTTAATACTTAAAAAAAATAATCATGAATCAATCATTTTTATACATCAATACAAAAAAAATAAGAATAATATATTTGATAAAATTATATAAAAAACTTACAATAAAACAAAATACAAAATCTATGTATCTTGGATCCTTTTGTTAATTGATATTTTTTTTCTCAATTTTATCATTCAATATTTGATTTGCTGAGGATTAGGTTTTATATTTTTTTCATATATGGTGTTTCCAGTCTAATAACCCGGGTTACGAGTTTGAGAAATTAACCCAGATTGACATCCTTTTTTGGCTTATTTTCTTTTTCAATTTCATCGTTCAACACTATTTTTTTTAAAAAAAGATTGGTTTGTGCTTTTCTTCAATTTCTTTTCTATTAGGTCTAGGCCACAAGTTTTGTGCGTTAAATAGATTGGCTTACCCCTCATTACCTAGATTGCATGTCTATCATGATACCTTAAGTTGACTCGAGCTATTGTTTTTGTTTTATCCAAATTAATGTTTTCAAAGGTTTATTTTCCAAGTTATCATGCCGACTTTCCCCCTATTTATTTACATAAATTATTCTTGATTTATTTATTTACATAAATTATTCTTGATTTATTGAATTAAAAAACACATCAAAAAAGCTTTGATATCCAATTTTTTTAAGGAAAAAAATATTCAATTCACAACAGAGCACATATCAAATAGCTAATCAGTACTAATTCCTTTGAAATTCTAAGCACATCATAGTTTTCATTCACATTATCACACCGTGAAAATTGCAGGGCTGTCTAGAATTAAAAAGAAAAATAAAAATAAATTGAGTCGCTATCTAATAATAAAAAGAAATTAAAAATCCTAAAATTACATTGGTCTGAGAAATTCAAGTAACAGGTTAATTATTATTAAGGGAAGGTAGACACTATCCTTATCATATCATTTCAAATAAAATGTTACCTTCGTTATGTGTATTTATAAATTTATTATATGCATGCTATTAACTATATATTTCTCTTTTAAGCCTATATTTTATGATATTTATTTTCTAAAAAAGAATGTTGAAAACTCATTGAGAGATTTGACGTTAATCCCTAAAAATAAAAGATTTCATCAATTTAGGAATTTTTAAGAAAATCTTGACGTTAATCCCTAAAAATAAAAGAGTTCTTCAAAATAGGAGAATCCATCGAAATGGAAATTTTTACTAGATTTTTTATGTCAATCCGTAAAAATAGAAGTATATTTTCTTGTATGTATGGTTATAAAGTTTATTGGATCTTGTTATTAGTACTAGATTTTAATAGTCTTATATTGAAAAATAAAAGAACATTTTCACTACCAGAAAATTGATAAATACAAACGGAAATGCCGAGGAAATATTTCCTTCGGAAATTTACCGACGGCAATATTCCCTCGGTATATACCGAGGGAATTACAGTGGGAAACAAAATAATTAAAATAAAGCAAAAAAACGATAATGTGATGATTTTACCAATGAAATAATTCCGTTGGAAAAATCCATAGGCAAAACCGTTGGTAAACTTTGAACATTATTCATCATGTCAATATAAAGAGAATCACCAACGAAAAATTCTGTCGGTATTATCCAGAGAGCTTTGGAATTGTTCATTTTTCAATTGCACAGTTAATTACTGTTCTTTACAGACAAAATCACTAACGGATTAAAAAGTCATCGATGTTATATGGCGGTTTTCTGAAAAATTTAGATTAAATTAGAAATTTAAATTAAATATTACAAACGGAATCACCGACGGATTTAAAAGTCGTTAATGATATTTGACGATTTCTGAAAATTTTTTATTAAATTAAAAATTTAAATTAAATATTACAGACAGAATCACCGATGAAATGATTAAAAATATTAATATTTTATTATTTGTCGGTAAAACGCCTTAATAAAAAACCTAGAATCCCTAATTTCACAATAGACCCGTCTCCTTTCTTTTTCTTCTTGTTCTTCTTCTTCTTCTTATTCACCAGATGTAAAAAACATCAATATCCATTTCTTTTTCTTTTTCTTTTTCTTCTCTTCTCTCCTCAACTCCTCTTCTCCTCCATGCTCAAGTATGTCTTCTTCTCATTTCTTCTCAGTTTTGTTTTTAATTAGTATACTTTACAAATTTGTTTTTTTTTCTCTTCTTAGCTTTACTTGCAACTACATTAAGGTAAGATTTCTTTCTTTTTCTTTTTTTTTTCATGTTTTTTTTCACTATATTTGTTTTTTATTTTATTTTTAATTTTTTTGTTCTTAATAATTGTATGAATGTTGTTCTAGGATTTTTTTTTTCATATGAGATCAATTTTTAGTTGATTTATTTATAGGATTTATAAATTTTTTTCATATGATTTTTTTTAGTTGAATTTATTTGTTGCAAATTTGTTTGAGTTGATTTTCTTCTTCTTTTTTCCAAGCATTTTGAGTATTATAGAGTGTTGATTTATATTAATTTAATTATTTTATAGTTTTGTAAAAAGAATTTTTTAAATATTTTTAAATAATTACCGACTGAATTACATACGGTATTTTGCCGAGAGAAATACCGACGGAAAGAAGAGGGTAATTTTTTTTTGCTCGCTTTTTCCTTTAGTAAATCTATCAGTAATGATATTTTTTTAATTACAAACGGACTTATCGATGGATAAAAAATTATCAATGATAGATTTACCGACGGAGCATTTCCGTCGGTGATTTCGTTGGTAAATTAATTACCAACGGAATGATAGTTCAAATATTGATGGAAAATTCCTTCGATAAATCTAAAGATTGTGGTAGTGTTTCTTGAGAAATCCTTTCCACAAAATAAACAGTCACTTATAAAAAGTAATTTAAATATTAATTATGATTGGATTAAGAATTTTTTTTTTTCTTTTGACATATATAGACAAGACTCTATAACTAAAAATTAAAGACAACAAAAAGATTTACATTAGTAATTAGCTGGTGGTGCAGTAAATGGTGTTGTATTACCACGATAACAATTAATTAATAAGAGGGTATGACCAAAGTTTACATGAGGTTTTGTTTAAGTTTATTTTGTTTAAGAGATAACTAGTGACTTGCTTGAATGTGCAAGGAAATCATTTTTTTTAAATCAAATATTTTTTACTAGATATTATAGTTTTTTTAATAATACAAGAAAAAAAAACACAAAACAATCTGCTTGAAAATAAAATGATACAAAATATATCTATTACTAAGTGTATTGAAACTTGAAAACTTGATTTCGTTTTCTTGCATTATATTTCAATATAACATTAGCAAAATCTAATTGGGCTTGGAAAACTATTGTAGCTCTAGATTCATTGACATTGTTTATTAGAACAATATAATGACAGTATATATTGCCCCTCTTCCTAAAAATCTCTTAACATTGATTTTCAAGGACATTAAAGTCTTTTCACATGATTTATTTGTCATTTCTAAATTAACAATGGATAAATATGTCTTTTCTCATCTTAATTGCACAATGAAATGACTAAAATGCACTTGGAAGAATAAATTTTTAAACCTAGCATCAAGGAGTATTTCTATATTTTTCACAATACTTTTTTTGTTATTATAATGTTAGATGAAGGGAAATTTGATATTTGACCAAATATAAAAAATAATAAACAATTAAAATGCACAATGAAACGATCAAAATGCCCTTAAAATAAAAAATTTAAACCTAAGCTCAACGGACTTTTTGTTATTTTTATAATATTTTTTTCTTAATTATAAAGTCAATTTAGGGGCAATTTTATATTTGGATAAAAAAAAATGGATGCGTGTGTACGACACCTAAAGGGGTGTAGGAGACATTCATGCACTTTGGGCAGCACATGCGATGCCCATCAACGTCCAAAAATGTCATTCCACTGTCTCATTGAAAGTACCACCATGTTCTCTTCCCGATGGTGTGACGTGTGTCTAGTGGTGGTCCGATTTGTCACTTATGAGCCTTCACTGGAAATTACAGCTTGACCCTCTTTATTATTGATATTTCAACCTTTTTTTTTTAATTTTTAAATTTTGGTATTGCCTTCTTTGTAAAATTTTTATTTATTTACAGTTTTAATCTTCAATCATAATGTACTAAATACTATATTCTTTAATTTGGTCCTTATTGTTTTGATTTCTAATTCTTTTCCTTGAGTTTTTTTTTTTTAAATTCTATTTGTATTCAATTTTATCATTGAATTCAAATTGATGTTATTATAGTTTTAAATTTGGCCCTCATTGTTTTGATTTTTAATTTTTTACTTGATCCTTTTGTAAAAGTTATTATTCTTTTAAATTTTACCATTAAATCAAAACATTGTTGGTAACATATATGGTGGTAACATGGTGGTAATGTTGGTAATAATAGAAATGGAATGGACTATGGTTAAATAGTAATGTTGTTAGTACCATTTTGGTTTTGTTATTGGTGCAAAACTAAGCATAATGATGTTCCATTCTAAGGTATTATATATATTACATTTAAATCTTTACAATATCATAACTAAGAAAGAAATTAATTTCATGAATTTTTTTATTGCTTTACCATTTTGACCTATATTGTTTTTCAAGTAATTCATATTTTGAGTTCACAGAAATAAGAATTTTAATAGGAACAAAATATATATGTTCAATTAATCACTCACTTTAATTTTTTTTTTTAAAAACAAAGCTTATATTTGTCTAATTAATTGTGCTTTTGATCAATACAAACACAATAGTTATTTGACTTACAATCATAAAATTTATTACAAGATATGTTTCATCTATTGTCAACCGATGGTTGAATTTTAAAATTAAAAAGTGGATATAATAGATGAATAATGGTTAACAAATGAAGTATAAAAGCTATGATCATGGCAGGAACTAACTACTTCTCTCCAACCAGGATGATATACAGGAATCAGCAAACGACATTAAGAGAGAAAACAATGGTTTGACACAATCTACAAGCTGCTTGCAACTTAATTATAAGCAATACTGGAGAAGACAATGATTTGGTACAATCTGCAAGCTATTTACAACCTAGAATTGTAAGGATATGTAATGAGATTATGCTAGAAACTTTTGCATTTGAAATTAGTACTACTAAATTCAGTAGATGATCAAAGAAAAATCTTCACATATACATGATAAATGAAAACGAAGAAGCACTTTAGAAAAGCCCATGGATAAATAGATTACCTTGACATTGAAGATGAGCTAGCATCGGTATCACGGAGACGAGAGATGATTTGAGCAAAAATGATAATAGACTCGATAAACAAAATAAATTCATCATTTTTTTATTTGAAAATAAATTAAATAAAGCTAGCCTCTTAAAAAGGTTTACAATGCTTTTAATAGCTAGAAAACCGACCTTTGCTTAATATTAGAATCATAATCCTAAAACATAAAAAAATAACATAAAATTAAAAAATAAGAAAGAAATTTAGGAAAATTGGCTCAAACAAGATCTTTTGAGTCTAATTTCAAGGATTCTATGTAGCGGATTGATAAAGAATTGTGCTTTGAAAATCTCTTATAAAACTTTGAACCTAATCCAATGATTAGATAAAAAATTATGGTATGTTTTAGCCGTTATGTTAGTCTAGTGCGACCAAACCTTTTCTTGAACTTAACCATGTCTCACTAGTCCATGCCATAAATATAATTTATGTATGCAAATCTTCATCTGACTACCCAAAACCTTCAAATTCAAGTGATCCGACTACATCACTTATGAACCAAGTGCAAGTTTAGAATAAAAAACTATGCATCCAAAGAAAACAAACTTATATTTTTAGGTTCTAAATGTCATTTTTTAATATGCATTTTTATATATATTTTGTGGACAAGACTCCAACCTCATATAAAAGTGAATGAATATCATTAAGGAGGTGTTTGAAAATGTAGTAGAAGTTGTTTTTCAAAGTGTTTTTCGTTTGTAAATGCATTAAAATAATATATATTTTTTATCTTTTAAAATTTATTTTTGATATCAGCATGTCAAAATGATCTAAAAATACTAAAAAAATTATTTTAAAATAAAAAATTTAATAAAAAAAGGGGTTGCACCGCAACCCCAAACTAGGTCTAAAACACGATAAAAGGCTAAAAAACACATAAAAATAGGAGGATTGAAAAAATGGTTAAAATGACATGTTCTTTCCTTAACCATTAATCAGATTTCAGTCTAAATTATGAGAAATGCATTTATCATGAAGAGGTAGATTTAGTCTCCATGCTTAGAAAAGAAAAAAGAAAAATGAAAGTAGGGACAAAATCTCAACAGTTTCTTCTGAACTGTTTTTATTTATTTTGAACTACATAATAAACAAACAAAGAGTTTTTTTTTTTTTTTTCTGTATTTTGGAATTGGTCAACCTATAAACAAAATAGAGTTGCAGACAGTAATAAATTGAGAATTAGAGAGAGAGAATCTCTCTTTCCATGGGGAAGGCGAGGGGTTGTCGTGTCGGCGATGACAAGGACTGTGCCAATAAAGAAAGAAAGCAAATGAAGATAGAGCGTGGATCCCTCAATCTTAGGGTTTGCGCCACAAATAGGCTACAACGCGTGCTTATTCCAATATACATACCCATCAGAAAAACAATCGAACATCTCAGCTTGTCCCTCGTTTTCCTACTCGTAGATGCCATCACTTCTTCTGTCCTTTTCCCCCCCACTTGATTTATTTTGTTCTTTTTCTCCTACGTACGTACGTAGATGACCATTCAACAAATCATGAGGTCCAGTTTACAAAGATCTGGCTGTGGTGTGCAGCTTGGCTTTCACCACTGGTTGCTGATCTATTGATAACCTCTACTCTCTCTTCTTCTCTCATTAATCTGTTGAATCGGAAGACTTGACGAGTAATTGTCTTGTTAAAACACCTCTTAGTATTAGTTTAAAGAAGCATCACAGGCTTTATAAAGAGAAAAAGTTATAACATCTTGAATTATTTGTTAAAGTAATTAAGATGAAACATAAAAGGAGATTAGAATTCTGAATAATCTGTATATTATGAATGCATAAGTTAACCTAAATACAAAGGAATTATATATAGGTTAAACTGAAAATACTATTCTACCCTTAATAAATAAAACTAGATAAATATTACTTAACATCTCCCCTCAAATTCACGATGCGACATCTACAAGCATCGAGAGTTTGCCAACTAGAAAAAAAAAACTAGACATGGAATGCGTCTTGGTAAAGAAATCTGCAATCTGCAAGGAAGAATGAACAAAAGGCAAAGTAATGGTGCCATACTTGAGATGATGACGAGTAAGATGACAATCAATCTTAATGTGCTTAGTTCGCTCATAAAAACCGAGTTGTGAGCAATCTCAATAGAACTCTGGTTGTCACAATTCATAGGAGTAGGATGAGAAAAGAAAACTCTTATATCGGCAAGTAACCAAGTAACCAAACAATCTCTTTGGCAGTAAATGCCGTGACAAAAGCTGAAGGAAAGTTGAAATACCAGATTTTACAGAAACGAAAGACAAAATATCACTCCAATTTTTTTTTTGCAGAAACTTAACTCAAATACCAAATTGTAGAAACTGAAGAGAAGACAAAATACCAAAACAATTGCAGAGACAAGACAGAAATACCAAATTGCAGAAGCTGATACCAAATTGTAAAAACTGAAGAGAAGATGAAATACCAAAACAATTGCAGAGACAGACAGAAATACCATATTGCAGAAGCTGAAGGACAGTCGAAATACCAGATTTTGCAGAAGTGGAAGACAAAATATCACTCCAAATTTTTTTTTTTGCAGAAACTGAACGCAAATACCAAATTGCAGAAACTGAAGAGAAGAAGAAATACCAAAAAAATTGCAGAGATAGAACAAAAATACCAAATTGCAGAAGTTGAAGGAAAGTCGAAATACCAGATTTTGCAGAAGCAGAAGACAACTCCCTTTTTTTTTCAGAAACTTAACTCAAATACTAAATTGCAGAAACTGAAGAGAAGAAATACCAAAACAATTGCAGAGACAGAACGGAAATACCAAATTGTAGAAGCTGATACCAAATTACAGAAACTGAAGAGAAGACGAAATACCAAAATAATTGCAAAGACAGAACAGAAATACCAAATTGCAGCAGCTGATACCAAATTGCAGAAACCGAAGAGAAGATGAAATACCGAAACAATTACAGAGACAGAACAGAAATACCAAATTGCAAAAGCTGAAGAATCTAAAATAAAGTTTCAGATATTAATTCTTCAGCCACAAGCACAAAACCTGATCTTCATCCTCCATCTTTTAATAGGTTAAGCAACTCATGTCTGATGTTTTGAAAAATGAATCTGAAGTTAAGCTTCAAAGGAATGCATTGAGCGTGCTGGAACATCCTACAGGGAATGAAGTGAATGATGATAACGATTTTGATACGACCAGTGGCTCTGACATTGGTGAACATGATTATTACTAGGGCAGCGAGTTCCATAAAATTAACAAGCCAAGGGTTCGATCAACTAGGCTCTGATATCATGTTAAAGTAATTAGGATGAAACATAAAAGGAGGTTAGAATCCTGAATAATCTGTATATTATGAATGCATAAGTTAACCTAAATACAAAGGAATTATATATAGGTTAAACTGAAAATACTATTCTACCCTTAATAAATAAAAGTAGATAAATATTACTTAACATTATTAATATTAAGAATCACATAAGCTGGGGGTTAGTGCGGTGATTAACATACCATTTGACCAGGAGGAGAATAGATTAATATATATACTTTGGAGATTTGTGAATTTCCATTTTTGTCATCATTTGCTATATGATTTTGATCCATATCCATGTAGCCTTGGCATGACTCGTCTGTTTCCAGTCGTAACTATACCATTATCAATACTATATATTAAACAAACGGAGTATGATCGATCGAGAGAGAGTATGACTTGATCATCAGTGTAAGGTCTTCGAAATTCTTACATAAAGTCATTTGCACCTTGTTCTTTTCAATTTGGCAGAACCCTCTCTCCTCTTAATTACTAGCTTTTCCTCTTAGAAGCAGATGCCCGTGCCACTGATGATCTTAGAGTTATGTCTAATTTGCTATACCATCCATTGCATACATGAGATGTTTTCTTGGCCTTGTATGGCAAGGGTAAACTTGGATTGGATGCTGCCACTTCTTTTACCAGACATGAATGTGCACTCAACTTAATGGTCCCCTTGTATAGTTCAAATATATGCGGACAAAACCCATTACTCCTTTAGAAAAGTCTTGCTTCAAACCGGTGATCCTCGTTAATATGGTGACTCGAAGGGGACAACCCTGACCACCTCCTAGATTTGTCTGTGCCCTCATACGTACCAAAACTTAAGATACTGCTAATATGGTGACTCGAAGTTAGAATTTCAGATTGAAGGAATTTTCTCCCTATCAGCAGAAGCAATATTTTCTTGGAAGCGTATTCACATGCTTCCGTGCTGCTACGAAATACTCACAATTAGTTATAGGGGTAGATATGATGAGCCCATGTTACTCGAGGATATTTTTTTAAGGTAGAGACTTAAACAAGTAGAAGACAAGGGTAGGCATGCCGGCACATAAAAAAAATACAAACGACAGAAGCAATCATGTCTTATTATACCCAGAGGCATGTGGGATGGGTGTGTGGTTGTAATTTCCCCGGATCAGATTGAAAGTTTTAGATATTTTAGTTACTTGGGGCTGGGAACAGGTATGTTTTAAGCTCTTTAGCTTTTTGGAGGAAAGGAACGCCATCTATCATAGCACTATCAGGAAATTCACTATACGAAAATTAATAAATAATAATAATAATAAAAGTTGATAAAGAATATTTTGTCACTATTTTCCAACAAAAATAGTGTTGGATAATTTTCGATGGTAATTTTCAGCAAAAATAATGACATAATATATTTCCTAGGTAATTTATGTTGGGATTGCAGGCATAATACTAAAATAGAAAATCAATAAAAATACAGTTGACAATTCTATCAAAAAGTTGACACGTCATTATTATAGATGAAATTGTCGACAAAATAAATCCATCAGCAAATGCAAATAAGTTATAACCTGCAATTATTTCCCTTTATTCTTCTTCTTCTTCTTCATGCAAAAAAAAAAAAAAAAAAAAATAGCAAACTC
>Ga0325401_1007257_pt1 | contig 10761 bp, 7 predicted proteins | sample PopdelMetagenome_FD_205666 | JGI IMG/M metagenome (GOLD analysis project Ga0325401, IMG submission 205666) | Populus deltoides microbial communities from Bellville, Georgia, United States - Xylem-PdKOR-R2 | ecosystem: Host-associated > Plants > Phyllosphere > Stem > Wood/Secondary xylem | place...
TTCCAATTAGAGTATTGTGCTGTGTTTGCAAAGTGAAAAAATGTGCCCACATGAAATTAATTTTTAATTTTACAAAGTATAATTTGATTTTATCAAATCAAAAAAACAAACATGAATTGAAATATAACACAAAAACAAATCAGTAGTCTATTTTCATATTTATTATTTATAGGGTGTATAAAACTACAATTTAATCTTTATTATTTTAATTGCTACTTGTTTTATTTAATATTATTTTTAAAATTGATTTTTTTATTATTTCATCTCTCTTTATTTTTCATTATTGTTATTTTATACTTTAGCGGATTTTTCTAAAGAATTTTTTTAATTTTATTCTTTAACATCAAATTCATATTTTTAAATGAGTTTGTGGATCTATAATTTAACAAGGTATAGATTTTGAAGTTTAACCTAGATTTAAAAGATTCTCTTGGTTCATTTTTTTTTCCTTTCATGTAAACTTAAGTTTTTTTTAATTTTATTTTTCAGTATTAATTTTTTAAGAGATTTTTTTTATTCATCTATAATTTTTTTTTAATCTTTTATATAGATGAATTTTATTTTTTTTACATAATATTTATTTTTTTATTTTACTTAATCAATTTCACACGTGTTTTTATTTTTATTATCATTTAATTGGATGAAAAATTATTTTAATAAATAAATTTAATAAACAGCAAGATAAATATTCTTTTTTACAAAATTAAATATTTTAATCTCCTCTTATCTCTGTTTATGTTCTGTTTTTTCATTTATTAATACAAACTTCTCGATTTATCTGATCATATATGTATAAGTTTTTTAATTTTCCCTTAAAATTTTTTCCTATAAAAACATGTGGAAAAATGCTTGCGTATAAATTTTTTTTGTTAAGAAAATATATCCAACCAGCGGCAAAAACACGGGTAAGTATCTAGTGATGATCAATTGTGCGCTGGACGAATTGGAGGCTTGCTGGGCTCTCAGTTTAGCACACGCCCAGAAAATTCAAACTGTGTTTCACAACATCTAAATGCGAAGAAAGGAGATTTTGAAAGTAGAAATAGAGCTAGATAACGAAGCATTAGTAACATTCGCAGCCTATATGCTAGTGGAGCAGATACAAAATTGGAGGACAAATTCCCTTCACCTATAATGAATTTTCATGCTTACCCACCCTGAAAGATGAGGTAAGATAAATGGGAAACACCATGCAAGCATTTGGATTGGACGCTTCCCACAGGTCACAAAGCCCCCACACTACTCCTGCTGCCTACGCACCGGTATTGCACACATGGAATGCTGCATTCACGAGCTGAGCCACATGCGCATACTTGATTCATGATTTTGAACCTATGCACTGATGGCTAGGTTTGTGGTTACAGATCATCAACTGACCCCACTTGCAAATATTCCACACACTGGATCCGTCAAGAACAAAAGACCATTGCATAAAAGAAGACGCCTCATGCTTGCTAGTTTATCTTCCTTTACTTGGTCATTTGTGGTAGACAAAAATGGGTCTATCAAATCCAGCTTTGCTGCCTGACAAGCCATCAGTAATGTCCTCTACCCGTCTAAATCCAATCTGCAAATACTCAGAATGTCATGTACATGAAAATCTTAAACAGAGGCAGAGACTGATAAAGAAGAGACCCATAAATGTCCATTCCTCTGTTCAATCAACCATGTTAATAGGGCGAATCATGAAACATACCTTATCCAGAAGAATTTCCCTAAAACTTTCTGGACGAAACGTTATAGTTCGATAATTCATTGCTGTTGTCTGCACAAGTGGAAAAATGCCTTCACCACATTGAAAAGTTCGTAATTCGATAATAAAAATCTTGAGTTTTAACTACATTGAAAATCCAGTATGTTTATCTAACAATCCTAAAAGGTTTTTATTCTGTTGTTTCAGTAAAAGAAAAAGATATCCACACATCCAGTTCCTCCAATCTGCCAGGTGAAAACCGATTAATACCTCAGAGACACGTCGATTCTTCTCATATGACTGCCAAGGTTGAGGTTCTAGCACTAGAATGCCACCCTGCCAAAGGTAAGACACTAACCTTCAATGTACACATCAGAAATAGTGTTGTGTGCTAATGAAACAACCATAACCAAATTTCATGAAGAACTTTGTAATGACAAGAAAAATATTTAGCTAAATGCATATCACATTTACCGGATGTAGAAGCCTCCATATTTTTGAAAATAAAGTAATCAATCCATCATCCCCCCAGTTCAGATGAATCCATTTTGTCACACTCAAACTGCAAACACACCATAAATCACATAAGGCCATATCCCTCAATAATGTAAATAATGCATATAAAAACTTAAAAAAGAATCAATATTACAATAAAGTACAGCAATGGCCAATGAGGATCTACAAAATGCCAAGAGGTCATTCAGCATGCATGCACAATGAGAAGGGGTAAAAAAAGATGGAGAGGATAGTTCTGCAAGTCAAGCCCTCTGATTATTTTGTCTTCTATCAGCAAAGCCTTCTTTGAAGAAACAAATTTCAAGATACAGTATCTAGAAAAATAAGTAGTAAAACAAAAAATAAGGGGAGTTAAGACACCTATTTCCATGTTACTCTAGATTTAACTAAAGAGGGTGAATGCACCTCCTAGTATGTTAGTTTAGGTTTAACAAATACAATAATGTTCAAGTAAGGTCACTACAGAATCCGTCACATACAATTGCATGAAAGGATATTAATTTGGACCAGCTGTGACAGGAATCCACTTTTCTAAAGATTTTAGATAAAACAGTGAAGATTTAATAGGGCTGCCCGATTGAGAAGAATTAAGTATCTAGGACAAGGCAAAAGAATATTTGACAGGAATTTATTCCATCTAGTCCAGTTCATTTAATGAAACATGAAGATTTAACCTTATGTTTTCAAAAATGAACAAAAGAACTAGGACAATGCTATATGAAATGAAACACCCAATATGTGAGGCAATAACAACCCACTAATTTATTCAACTCTATGGTCAAGATCCGTTCAGTTGGCCAGCAGTGAAAATAAAATGATCTCATTCTATTGACTGTTTTTCTTAATCATGCCTTCATAAATACATGTTCACAGGACATGAAATAAAGAAAGGAGGAACTTACCAAAGAATTGTATCATATTGCTTCTCTGATGGACGCTGACTCTGAACAAAATTTTCTTGTCGGAAAGAAACTACATCAAATAGATCTCCTTTACTAGAAGCTGAGCTGTCCTCTTTTGACTCAACCGAAGAAGCAGATGCACTATGCTTGGCACCATTTACTTTATTTTTAACCTCCAATCTGGTAACCTTTGTACTGTTTTTCTCAACATTTTCTGTTCTTGCAAATTTTCTCAAATGCCAATATGCATCTGAAACTCTATCTGGAGAATATATATATATATATATATATATATATATGAAAGAAACTCCATTGGTTTAGCAATCTGAACACTCTTCCACATAACACAGGAACATATGCAATCATTAACTCCAAATAAAAAAAGGGAATGTTTTGAAATATCACAACTTCTATCTGAATATAAATATTACCAGAGTCGATGTCGATTCCGAGAATGCTTTTGCAGTGAAACTTCCTTGCTGCAATATATATCCAGTATTGCATTAATTACAGGTCAAAATATGTTAAAACTAAACACAGCATAAATTGCCCTTCAACTTTACTACAAAGAAAATTCCTTTTTGCCTAATTTCTGAAATGTGAAATGTAAATTAAAAGGAGCAAGAAAAAAAAATACCAATTTGAATGGTGAGAATGCCACTATTGCAACCAATGTCAAGACAATCCTTGCCTTGAAACCAATCCCTCTCAAAGACCTTAAGTCTTGGGTCTCCATCCACTTCATTAATCTGTCATCTCATGAATAAATAAATAAATCATAAATTACTATTAATAAATATATTAAATGAAATTAAAATACTTACACGATAACCATAGTAGTTTCTATAATTGCCGAATGGAAATACAATTTTGTGTTTCCTCTTGTTGTTGTCTTCAGAGGTAACTTCTTGTTTTGTTGTTTTTCCTTCACTTTTTTTCTCCTTATCCTCTTTTACTGCATTCTTCTGATCTTGATCTTGATCTTGATTGTGATTGTTTTGGTTTTCTTCTGGATTCTTCTTATTTCTATCATTTTGCTTCCGCTTCCGCTTCCTCTCCATGATTCCGTTTTTGTTTTCTTTCTCTCCTGTCATTTTGAGAGTGCAGCGGATGGGTTTCTATCTGCAAATTTTGTTAGCAAAAAGTTGGGGTTTATGCGTCCTTTTAAGAATAGGAAAAACCAAGAGCCCCCATAAGCTTTGCCACGTTAACAAAATCTAGACCATCCTGCCGCTCCATGGTTTATAAAACACGAAAAAAATTTGACAAAGAAAACTGATCATCTGGAACCAAAGTTTAAAGGTTGGAAGATTTCACTTTTGACAAATCGAAAGACAAAAAACTAAGTTAAATCACTTTATTCATTGTGTTAATCCGAAAGCAAAGGGAGCATGTTTATTTTATTTTCATTGTTTAGCCCCATATTACCTTATTTATTCAAGACTCGAACGTTGTCCATGTCAAGCAAACATCATCCAACATTACCCGAATCCATTCTTTACATACCCAGAATTGTTCAAAACTATAATGCAAAATCTCAATGTGTGCGAAACCGACAATAGCAAACTCAGTTTAGCTCATCATTAGTTTACAGCCAAATTAGATTTGATAATCATCATCATGCAAGGACCAAAACAAAACCCCCCATATTTAAACGTCTAATTCCTTTTCTTCTATTCTGATTTTTTGCATGCAGTAAACAAAAACGAAGAAAAGGATAAAAATCTTACCTTTAGAGTTGCGACTGTAAAGGGGTCACTGTTTGATGAAGATGGTGAGTTGGAAGTATGCGAGGCTAGCTACTATTGTGAGGATGGAGCTGCTTGGGGTGGCGACGTTTCGGCCTTTTCTCTTACCTCTCCAACCAGCGGCTGCTATGACTGGTATAGAATGACAGAGGCCTTTTGTTTATGGTTTTGAGGGATTTTTTTTTTCTTAGTAAAGGAGCAATCGATTTTTTGTTTTTAGAGAAGGGTCGGCTGGTGTTGATGAATAGCTTCGCAGTGACACCGTGTTTTTTCTAAAATTTGATTTTAAAAAAAATATATTTTTTTAATACTTTAAAAATATTTTAATATATTTATAAATAAAAAATATTTAAACAAACAACCATCTAACCTGTCTAAATGGCTTTTCTTTTCTGTTTTTTGCTTGGACCGGTAAATTGGGCTTTACATTTGGTTTAGAGTCTTTAGACATCTTGAATAATAGATTTATTTTTTTCATTTTTCTCCTTTTTTTCATGAAATAAATAACATACAATTTAAAATAAAATTGAAATTGAAAAATATATGGATTGGTATTAAAAATATATTTTTTGTAGAAGTAATGAAAAAATATATGGATGATGTAATTGAGAATTTTTAGAAGTATTATTTTAAAACCTGAAAATTTAAATAAAAATATAATAATTAGAGTGGACATGCGGCATCGCTCGAGGAAAAAACTAATTACTCGCAATATCAAAAGCCTATAAGATTAACAAGCTCTGGTTGAAGTTTCTCAGCAATAATGCAAAGAAAAGAGCTTTCAAAAATCAAAAGTAAATGGAAAAAAAATACAAATAAAACATAGTTTCATATGCAAAGTCTTAACATGCAAAACCACAATCTTTCTTTCATAATGAAGGAATCAAAACAGAACATAATTATTAGAGTTATCTTTTTCGATTCAATTTTTATCAAAAAAAAAAAAACCAAATCCAATTTTAAAAAAAAAAACAAAATCAATTCAAACCGGTTTAGCTCAGTTTTTTCTTGTTTGGCTCGATTTTTCGGTTTGGTTTAGTTTTTTTCCGGTTTGGGTTCGATTCAATTTTTTCAGTTTCAGACTTATAAAACCGAAACCAAACCAGCTGGTTTTTTTAAAATTTTAATCTGTTTTTTTTTTCACGGTTTGGTTTTTTCAATTATATTTTTTACAATTTTCTTAATTTAATCGATTTTTCAGTTTTTTATTCACCGCTGATGATTATAATCGTTTCATGTTTGAAACTAAAGACAAATGAAGGTATTGCATGTATACATTTTTTATTTATTTTCTTATTTAATTAGTGTGCTAAGTTTACTTGATTGGTATTGCATGTATACATTTTACCTTTATTTAAAAAATCAAAAGAGAATTTCCTTCATGATTGTACCAGAGCTTTGTTTCCAAGTCTTTGAACCTTTGTTTTTTCTATTTGAAATCTTGAATCAGTACAAATTGAGAACCTTGAGGCCCTTCATTCCAGCTAGCACGCTCTTCTAGCACAAACCTCTTGCTACAAACCTGTACCCTTTGTATAACAAACAAAGGGAGTGAGAAGAAGAGGCGTTAGAAATTGTACAGTAGGCTGACGATTGAAGAAAACCTTTGGACATTCATGCTGTACAAAGATACTAAGCTTTGGATATTCACTTGGTATGATGATATGAACCTTCACAAAAACCCTGAACATTCAATTTTCCATGCAAAACGTCTGGCAGTTGACAATCTTGAGCTCAGAAATGGCTTGTTACAATACACATCGATTAGGTATTCTACGTATGCTTACATAACTTTCAAAACAGGCTGATCAAACACTAGTATTTTGTAAAAAATCCTCTCTTTCAATCAAACAGAATGGAGAAAGCTGCCACCAGTAGGTTTGTAGCTGCGAATTGCGATCCTGTGAAAGAGACCAGTTTATCTACAAAACACTAATTGATAACTATCTCACAAGCGATAAATTTGGACGACAGTTTGGCACAAGATTAGAGTTGGGCATGGCATATTGATGCTGTCCTGAAACTCACTCCAGTTCCTTGAGAAAGTCAATGTTATCTACAAAAACCTGTCATAGAAAATAAAAATTGTAAAACGAAACAAACATTACAGATGCAGAGAGTTCCTTAAATTCTTCATTGTGACGCAAAATTTACATTGGAAGATAGGATTTGCAATTGAATATGCAGTTATACACATGATAACAGATGATCTACAGGCAAGTTTCACATCTTCAATTTGTGAGTCTTGTAATGGTCTTTATTCAGTCAAGCCCAAGAACAAACTCTTCAGTTATTAAGATGCCACCCTAGGCTCATCTTGGCCAGTGTTTCAAATATAGTAAGAGAAAGAAAGAAACCAGACTAAAACATCAATGAAATTTGAGTTACCTATAATTCTAGCAGGGATCTGACTATCTAGTCCTGTACCATTCAAATCAAGAAAACTTTAGCAGCCCTGCCTTGCACAGGGACATCCTCATTCTCATAAAGAAGTCTCTGTGTAGTAACTCAAGTGATACACCAATAACATTATATATTGATGAAACTTGTTTACTGTCAACAGTACTTGTGCTGTAATTAAATAGATGAAATATGCTCATTTACTCTCAACAGATCATGCAGCTGTGTCGAAGATATGACAAAGAAATGCCAATAAAATCACTCAATGCAAGTACAATCTATTCCAACATTACTGCTTTGATAGCAAAAAAAATGTCATCAGGCAGAAACACAAGGCAAGAACTTTTTAAACTCGTACCGTCTTCCAACCATCCGGGTCCAAGCATGCAGTTATCTTGGTGCTGATACCAGGCAATGGTCCAGGTTCTCGGGTAACTTTCCCACCAAAGAGTTTAACTGCTTCTGCAGTTCTATAGACATCATCGGTGCCTATTGCAATCTTTTACAATGATAGAAAGGAAAAATCAAAATCACAAAATGATTCAAGAAAAACCAATCATTTTCATCAAGTACCATGATAATAAATTCCTCGTGAAACAAAGGCACATAAACAACTATAGCATTTCAAGAACACCACCAAAACACAATTCCACCACATAGGAAAAAAGTCCATACCTGAGCATATGCATTTCCTTTGTCATATTCAGTGACCCCATAGTTGTATGTCAACTCCAGCACAGCATTTTTATCTTCAGGGCCGTAACCCATCATTGCTATTGTATACTAGTAGTTGAAACAAGATTATGTCAGTTGGCACAATAAATCAGATGTCAAACAAGGGTGTGTAGAGAATTTTTTTAATTAATCAAATTAACTGATCTAGAAATGCAAGACAGTGTACATATTCAATTCAGAGATACATAAAAGGATCAAGTTGTAATGGCAGTTTGTCATGAATACACAAAAGATTTGAAACATAATGCAAAGAAGCAATGCATGCAAGAGGATCAAGCAACAAGTAAAACATTCAAGTACTTTCTCAAGACCACAATTTGATATGGAAATTGGAGATAATAAAAAAGTAATGTAACACCTATTTAATGCAGCCTACCATGGGTTCTGCTCCATGTAAGCTATGAAAATAACCTTATTGTCTCTTAGGGAGTGTTCTTTTGTCATAATGAAATGTTGGTTTTCATCCTATATCCCATCTAACCTTATACAAAGCAGCAAGCCAAACTCACGAGCATCCACATAAAGGATAAAAGCTTGAATGAGGCCTCAACAAGATTACATCCGAAGATTAATAGTGCCTTCCTTTTTTTCTGACTGCACTCCAAACAGTCCACACTAACTTTAGCAAAACTATTTTACTCCCACTCAGAATAGCTACAGGAATTTACATATCCTTTTCTGCTGCTTCCGGTAGTACCAGGTATACATACTTCATTGTCAAAAGAAGGAGGGATCTTATCCTTTATATATCAATTATTTGATCCAATCATTCATCATAGAAGATGACATCAATCCCAAGAGGGGAGAAAACTGGCATGAGTGGGATGTCACTTATTAAAGAAAAAGCCAGAACCCTAGATGCCAAGATCCACATGCACTCTTAAGTCTTGGCGAGATAAGTTTTGTGACTGGGGCAGACTTCTCTTCTATATGATAGCACCTACCCACTACTTATACTATTAGAGAACCTTCTTGAAGAAAGTTCGGCAAAGTTACTGTTCTCTTCTTGCCTTGGGGGCAATGAAAAATAAAAGGTTTAAAGTTGGAAACGTACTAAAGTAAATACACCAGCTAATCAGGCCTAATTTTAGTGATTCTAAGAAACTAATTTGTTACAGGGTATAAAAAAGATATGAATATGGTGAACAACATGCATTTAGCAAATGAGGCCAATTTACCTTGTACTCTGGATTATCTCGTTTGCGAAGAAGCTCCATGCCAAAAGCCTACATCATAAAAAAAATTTTCAGATTATCACTGTTAACATGATATAATCAGCAAGCAGATGGTTGCTTGATCAGGCCAGAATAACACACCTTCTCGTAAAAATTTATAGAGCGATCAAGATCACCAACCCGAAGCATAACCTGACAGAGTGGCTCGGGTGTGGGTCCTCTTTCCAACAGTTCAAATTTATAACCATCAGGATCTTCAATAAAAGCAATAACTGTCCTGCCACCTTTAACAGGACCAGGTTCTCTGGTCACTTTGCCACCCTTGGCCTTTATGAGTTCAACTGTCTTGGCAACCTAATCAAAAGGGAACATGGAACCTAGTTCAAGTTTTTCAGGAACCATCAGAACAGCTGACTGTCCAAGATAGTAAGAAAAAGAATAACTCAAGGACCAGTCATTTTAATCTGACTGCAGTTTTAAGAATAATAAATTTTAAGAAAGAAAGTTTAGCCATAGAAAATTACATCCTCAAGTGCAATGCCAAAATGTCCAAATCCAGTTCCAATATCGTAGCTGTCAACTCCATAATCTGGCAGCATTAAACAATTAAAAATAAACACCCAAAAAAATATACAAAAAATTCGGAGACATCAAGTACTGAATTGTTTTAACATAAGGAATCACATTGTGGCAATTTTAGGAAAGGTAGACATAATAAGCTCACTGTCTCGGAAAGGCAGTGAGTTCACTTACTGTAAGTGAGTTCTATGACGAAGTGAGAATCTTCAGGTCCATATCCGAGAAAGGCATTTGCATATCTCTCCTCCGGTATGTCACGTTTCCTCAGCAGCTTCATCCCCAGACACTCAGTGTAGAACCTGCAGTCAGCACCATGAGATTGTTGCTTGCTCATCATCATCATAAGCAAAAACAAAGAAATGAGATAAAAACACAACACATACTTTATAGTCCTGTCCAAATCCCCAACGCGATAAACAACATGTAGCATTCTACGCTTGTCCTTTTTGACCCACTCCAACAGACTAGCAGCTGTGCTTGCTTGTGCCATGTTTCCAGCTGTAATGCTTCTACTCTCTCCTCTCCAAATCTTAGAAGAAGCTCTCAAACCGAAGAAATGCGATTGAGGAACAGCTGCATCACCATCACATATCAACAACAAATAAAAGCCCTAGCTTTCAATAAGATTGCTACTAGAGAATCTCCAGAAATGTAAAGATGAATTATCAATTACAAATATATATATATATAAAGCAAATTCAACGAATAGTAAGAAACAGATGGGAAGAAAAGAAGAGTATGGTTACCACTGGCAAGATAAGGGAATCTGCGAGAAGAAGGATTAAGAGAAACAAGAGAAGCAGCACAGGTATTGGTAGTATTACAGAGCCTGAACAAAGAAGACGCTGAGGATGGTCTAATTGTGGAGGAAGCCATGGGAGTTATCCTCACCGTTAAATTAATTTCTTAATTTTCTATTTAAATAACAAATATATCTAAGATATATCCCTTTTCTTCTTCTAATATCTAAGATATCTATCTGCCTTGTTCTGTGCTGGAAGAAACAGGGAGGA
>Ga0325401_1007258_pt1 | contig 10761 bp, 11 predicted proteins | sample PopdelMetagenome_FD_205666 | JGI IMG/M metagenome (GOLD analysis project Ga0325401, IMG submission 205666) | Populus deltoides microbial communities from Bellville, Georgia, United States - Xylem-PdKOR-R2 | ecosystem: Host-associated > Plants > Phyllosphere > Stem > Wood/Secondary xylem | place...
TTTTTTTTTTTATTAATTTAAAGATTTTAGTTATTTTTTACCTAGGGGTCTAAAGGGTGTTCGTTTTTCTACTTTAGAAATTGTATTAGGAACTTTTTGATTCCTCACCTTTTCAATCCGTTATGTTCTTCTTCATCTTTTTCTTGTTAGTAAGCTTTGTCTTTGCCACCCCCCCTTTTTTGCCTTTTGCTGTCCATTTTGATTATTGGTTGGTAATGATGTTTATACTGTTTTGGTTTGAGAGAGAGCTACATTTTACTATATACCTTTTGTAATTAATTTTACTGGATTTAAATTAGGTTGCTCAAATCATTGGGAAGCCTGACGTGGCTCCAGCAGCATGGGTGAGAAGGCTTGTTACTTTGTATGATAGAGCTCCAGCAACTCCATTTGATGTTGTTAAGCTTGTTTTGGAGACAGAGTTTGGTCAAAGCATTGAGGATATTTTTGAAAGATTTGATGTGGAATCTCTTGGTTTTGCCTCAATTGCACAGGTAAAAAAATGCATTTAATTTAAAATATCTGCCTGGTTTATATAAGGTGTTGTATTGTGTTTTTTTTTGTTGACCCAGGTCAACCCGGATCATTAGACCGGATCGATCACCGGGTCGGATTTCAAAACTATGCCCACATTTATCAAACTTTCAATTTTGGTTTCTTAACACTTAATTGTTTTAAATTAGCTAATTTTATTTTATTTTGTAAAATCAAGTGTCAACTAAGCACGAAAAACTTCACTCAATATTGCAAGATCCCCATATTAAAGCAACAAAAATAAACTACCAAATCAAATCATAAATAAAATCAATTTGAAAGGATCAAATTATAAAAAAGAATTTGATGAACCGAAAAAAAGAAAAAAGAATTACGCTGAACATGCAATTCAATCCCTAATTTTGGTAAAAGAAGGTACTAAAAATTTCTTTAAACTTTAAATCATGTCCCTAAAACTCTAATTATTGTAAATTAATTCATTTGAATCTTATTTCGCAAAACCGAGAATTAACCTAGCAAGTGTAACATTTACTCGACACCTAGAAATCTTCATAAACACACATTGAAATAAATTATTAAGATCAATCACAAATGAAATCAATTTTTAAGGATAACATTAGAAGATGAAGAAACTGGGAGACCAAAAAGTAAAAATTTCCGGGAACCAAAAAAGAGAAGAAGAATCAATGTATGAATCCGCGGTGATTCTTCTCTCAGTATACAATGAAACACCAAGGGGTATTAGTTTTTTATTTCTAATAAATAACCCATCGAATCGAATTCTTTAAGCTCTATTTACTGTAAATAACTGATACAAAATTTCTAGAGATTTTTATAACATCTCATTAAATTATTTATTTAATACGTAAATATTTGCATTATAGGTTTAAGTAGGCTTACCTTTCCGCGCGTTAACAATAGTCATTAAACTTAGATCGATCTAATGAGTCAACTCATGATCTAGTAGCTGAATCAGTCCGAGTATGATAAAAAATCGGGATAGATAAAAACCCCGTAAAATCTAGTTGAGACTTTTTTTTTCAAATGTGTTTTTTCTCTTAGCTAAAAACTTTTTTTATATATATTTTTTAGTTGGTTATTAACTCTTTTCAAAGTTTTCTAAATAAATACTAGAAGAATGTTTTATTTTTTTAATATGAGATTTAAAACCTTTTAATTTATATACTTTATGTTCATAAGAAAAAAATTATTATTTCAATATAAAATTTGAAATCCTTTAATATATATACTCTATGTTCACAAGAAAAAAAATTATGTTTTTTCAATGTGAGATAAAAAACTTTTTTGATTTAAATACTTCAATTTAAAAGGTTTAACTTAAAAGAATAACGTACTAACATAATATTTTTTTTCAAAATATAATAAAATAATTTTTTAAACTTCATTATTTATAACATGTATAGTTTATATTCATATTGATTGTTTTTTATTTTTTATATAAAATATTAAAATTTTAAATATAGTTTTTAATTTTTTTAAATTGATTTAGGTTAATCCAGATTTATTCATCTACCTCGAAATCCAATTTTTTAAACAGGTCAATCCCGAGATGAGGTATGATAACTATGATGTTAACTGGTAAACTAAGTTCTTAATCTACGATACTGCTGTAAAAAAATTATTAATTTATGATACATATGAAAAAAGAATAAAAAAAGAAGAATGCTCTTTATCTGTTGAATGCAGTAGCAGGTCTTAACAAACTGATCTCAGTTTCCCGCCAACCGCCAGACATACCCGGTAGTAGTAGAACACGTGTCAATCACCCTCAAACTATTTTCCTACAGCCTCTGGCGTTTTGACAGCTCAGCACTCGCATTTTAACAGCCACCTCACCTGGCAACTCCTTCGAGATGCCTCCTCGGCCTTGCCTAAATAATTTCTAATTTTGCTGTATAAATTAAAGGCTTGGGTAGTCTGTCTCCTTTGACCAAAAATTCAGGTCAAAATTTATTATTATTTATGTTTTTTTGGTCATCCTTTCAAGCTATTTATTTAATTAACCAGAGGAAGCTGGCTGGAAGTGAAATCTTAAAAAAAAAACCAATATGAGCCCAACGAATCATCAAGCGAAGACCAGCAATATGTACCCTCCACCATCCTTGAAAGTCAACAAGGACTCTCACATGATCAAGAAACCTTCGCCGCCGTCGTCTTCGTCGTCGTCATCTTCATCCTCCGCATCTTCTTCGCTCGGCATTGTAGGTCCTGTCAAACCCCCACAACGCCATCCAGTGATCATTTATACTCACTCGCCCAAAATCATCCACACAAATCCTAAAGATTTTATGGCACTGGTGCAGAAACTAACGGGTTTGTCGCGATCAGAGGAGGATCCCGCCCCTCAAGTAAAGCGAGAAAATGGTGGTCGTAGGGAGGAAAATAAGAGGAAGGTGAAGATCAATGATGGTAATGAAGGAGGCTTAGGGGATGGACAAGTTCAATATTCTTGTTTTATGCAACCTCTTTTCCAGCCACCAAATCTTAATTACATTCCAGTTTTTGCACCCAATTCAGCTGGATTTCTATGCGCAAACCAGACATTTTATAACTACACCGATCCTTTGTATTTCCCTTCTCCAAATAGGAGGAATTCCATCGCCACAAAGTCCACCTTGGAGGTGAAGAATGAGTTCTGCGGGTATTAATTTTTTATTTTTTTTTGTTTCTTCTGATTTTTGTGAAGAATGGTGTTTTCTTGCTTTGTTCCTTAATTAGATGAGATTTGTTATTGTTGATGATATTTAATCGGTTACTTTACTTGCATCAATAAGGAAAAGAGCTGTTTATAAGGTAATCAAACTCTATTTATTTGTGTTCATATATCCATGCAAAAGCGTGAAGAAAATGATATCTCCATATTTGATCAATCCCAGGAAAGAAAAAAAACAGGTGAGGGACCGCTAAGATAATGATATGATGATGATGACAACTCAATTAGGATAAGCAACTGGGATTCCATAAATTTTAGTGCGTGCCATTTCAAATTACAGTTGCAGAACAGCTGTTTTGTTCCTGTTTCAAATTCAGATTTTGAAGCTAGATGTTTTGTTCTGTTCCTGTTTCAAATTCAGATTTTAAGTTTGGGGATTACTTTTCAAAATATATTTTTAAAAAAAATCATTTTTAATGTTTACATATCAAAACAATCTAAAATCTTAAAACAAATAAATTTCAAAATTTTAAAAATAATTTTTTAATAAAAAACAAACACTATGTGATATTTTCTTTCAGAGTTCTAATTAGCTAAGCTAAGCTTAAAGTGTCCCTTCACACCAACCCAACCCAATTTTGAATTACTTTACAACCAAAAGGATCATTTGGGACACTTGCACAGTTACTGCATTCCCAAAGAGCCTCATTAGGCTATTCTCTTGGAACCCTAATGGAGGGAAATTGTTTGTTGATACTTTTAAAGTATCAAGAATTCCCTTTTATTAAATATTTTGCTAATAACCCAGTTCCGGGTATAGATAGCACTTTCACGAAAATGAAAGACTTTTTTTTTTTTTTTTTCATATTACGATTGCTCTTCCTTGGTTGAGATTTACACTCGTACAGATGGTTCTGTGGAAACATAACTGTATATGTACATATATATACTGGTACATGTATAAAGACGACACATTTACTTCTTCTTCTTGTCCTCCTTCTCTCTTTCAAGAACTACAGGAGCCGCCGGTATGCTGAACCACCACTCTCTTAGTCTCCTTGTCCATCTTTCTGTGCTTGCTGTCCTTGGAGGAGAATATCTTGTAAATGTCTCTAAGAAGGTCAACAGAATAATGTACTTGCTAGGCATGAAAGCCAGGATCAAAGCAACGCCCAGGAGAGCGAACGCAAACTTCTCGCTTGCCTGTTAATTACGTGAACACCCAAAAGCAGCATGCACTTGAGTGATTTTAAGTCTAATTTGGATAGAACATGAATAAATGAAGGGTAATTTGTACTCCTGATTCACTTGTGTGTGATTTATGATATACAAAGAGGATAAAAATTAGAAAAGCGAAGACATGCTATCCTGCTAGGAGAATGACAGAGGGAAACCTGTGGGAAAATGGACAACAGCAGGCCACGAAACTTGAGGAGGACGATGTTTCCATCTTGGATGAACTGTTCAGCTTGAGAAATAGCATCCTGGACAGCTAAAAGCTGCTCCACTGTGTTCATTGGTGGAGGTGCTGTTACCTTGATCTCATCAACAGGCCTTCCTTGGTTACAAAATCGTGTGAGCACCATAAAGATAGCAAGAAAGATGATCATTAATCCAAACGTATAGCCCAGCCATCCCCTAAAATGCAGATCCAGTTAGTCCTTGTTAAAGAAAAAACTATCTTTCTAATACACTACAGAAATCTACCTAAGATGAGAGGTTTTTTTTTTTTTTTTTTTTTTTGAGATTGAAGAGAGAATGTGCTCTCTTATAAGGTTATACAGACTAGCACATACTCGCCATATATAGTACATTGATACTACAAGATATACAGTCATATGCACAAAGTTCAGGTAAACTAAACTTGTTTGAGGGACATTGACTGACTTCAGTATCCTAAAATAGGTGATAAGTCATCCAAGTATCCTCTTTTACAGCTAACTGAGAGGATTCAAAACAATAGAAAAGAAGGGTTATACCATGCATACAATCAACCCAATCTAATGAACCATCTTTTGTTGGAAAAAGGTTACTCAAACATAAAAAGCAAATGAAAAAACCATAATTGGGTTTGAAGTACAAAGGGGAGACAAACATGGGACTGGCTAGATTACTTGATTCTAGGTAATCCTGCAAGGAATTCAACCACATACAGCATCTTGCACTGATACCTTTGATCATCTAAAGAGAGCTTTTCCTGAGAAATTAATATCTCAAATGCACCCTTCATAACAGCTACATACAACCGGCGGTTTCCATTCATGTTTAATCCTTTAGCCATTTACATAAACTACCACAACAGTGTTGACAAACAAAACTCCACTATTATTAGGATAACTTAATGATTTATGTCATTATAGTATCTAAATAATGATACATTTTTACTCAAGTTCAACAGTAATCAATAATGTAACAAGCGTCTTACCTCCAAATGACATAAGTAAGAACCAAACAGAACACCAAAGACTTCATGGGGTCATCCCAGTGTATCAAGGAAATAAGCCACCTCCCAACTTCCATAACAGGGAGAAGTAACTCCTGCAAACACCAGATGTTTGTTTACAAGGAATACAAGAAGGATTATTGAAGGTACAACCTGAAAGAGATTAAGAAAATGGCCAGTTGTCACGCTATAAAACTCACTATCTTATAAGGAACTCTATTTCAAATAATGTGAACAGCATAAATAATTCAGACACAAAAATGACATTGCTAATTCGACTAAGACAGACAGTGATCATTTAAAATTCTTAGCCTTGTCAGCAAACAGATACTCTCCATTTCCAGTCATTCTAATGTTTCAATGATGGAAAAGAAAAAAGGCAGATAGAAACTAGAGGACAAAGTGTGCTTGGTAAAACTGAAACTCATAGTGACATATTAGTATCACCTTCATCACTGCCAAATTGGTGTCAATGCCATCTACTTTTACTCCATCAACTGTTTCTTGTGCCAGCACTGCTTTTTTGAAGCTGCTTTGCGATTCCTTAACCACCTTCTCCAATGAACTCATCTCTCCCACAGATGTCTCACCAACAACAAGCCCAGCCTCATTCAGATCAGTTGAACTTGTTCCTAGCATGAACCCTAAATTGGAAACCATGGCCCTTGCAGAGATTGAATGCATCCCACCTCCAGTCTTGTCACTGTTAGTTCGATCTAATTTTCTTAAGGATGGTATGTTTGCCAGGGTTTCCAGTATCAAATCGCCACCAGGAAGTTGATCACAAAGATTAAACATGAGAAGCGTTTCACAGTGAACAGAATTTACAGAAATAATTTCTTGAATTGCTTGAAGTCGCAGAATTCCAAGTACAGCTAATGAAAGTGCTTCATCCCTTTCAACTCCTGAGATCTTGAACTTTTTTATAAATCTGTGAACAAATAAAATTTCCCGGATAACTGCCAACCAGTAATCACGACGAGTATGGCCTTTAAGCTCTGGAAACTCTATCACGGCTGGCTCTGATCTGCGAGAGAAATGCTAAGAGGTTAATGCTAATAAAGTTCTCAAAGCAGATAATGTGACAGTGCCCAGATTCTAGCATATATAACTCTGAAACATATATTTGATCAATGGAAAGGAAAACAAATACAAATCATGCCTTACAAGGAAATAGATTTATACAAGACTGCCTTGTCAAAAAGCCGAGTACCCCATGGTCCAGTCAACTCAGGATTAACAATCTGTTTTAGGTCATCTGCCAAATCATATGTTTTCGGCTTGTCATAGGATACAACACGGAGAGCTTCATAGTACAGTGCATGATCTGTGAGAGTTACCCGACCTGTATGCACATGATAGTTAATAGCAGAAATTAGAAAAATATTTCACAGCATATAGTGATCAGAAGTGAAGGGAAATTTCACCATCTGTATATATCGAAACCTCTTTAGAATGTATGTATGCACTTGCCTTTTCCTTTTCCAGAGAGAAGGGAACAAATAAGATGAATTTACCAAAATACTTATCCAATGAATCTACCTGGCCATGTCGATATTCCAACATGTTCAAGAACTGGTTGGGTCGTCACTGTTCCATCTACTTCCAGAATCTTCTCCCTTCTTGACAATCGCACTGTAGAAAGGAGTGATGAATCTGATTGGGTCTTCATCTTTTTTATTGCCCTGTACAGAAGATGAACCCAAAATATAAACACTGAATGTATCTGCCTACACAGCACAACATATAGATGTAAAAAACTTTAGTTCTGCTGAATATTAATTGCCACAGTTAGTTACATAATCTTCATACAACATATTATATCATTTACAATCAGGTATGTTTTAAAGAGAACATAATGCGGGTTGTCAAAATGAAACCAAAACCCAAACTGTACAGCAATTTCTCAATAAAGCATCATCCTAGGTCACAAGTTTCAGTCAAGCTTTCATGGTGACAACTAACATGTTCCAAGCTGATATAGCCTAGAGATTGATAGGGTTAGGAGGGGGAAAAAAAGGAAAAGAAAGAAAAACCAGTGACTCGAAACAAGTCTGACACTCTAATAAAAGCTCGATCTAAATGCACCCAATAAGAATATTGCTAGCTAATCTAGCTTTGTGTTTCACCTTGTGGAAATGCATATGTGTGACCTTCCCTAATTTTTATAGATAGGATTGTGAGTTAGATTGTGTGCTTTCTTGATAGTCAACATCGTCGCTTTGTGATGTATTTTGATGAATCGTCTCTTCCTATGCGCGAGCGCGCGCGTGTAGGTTTATAGAAGAAGTGGAGCACTTAAGTAGTAATGTACAATAGGAAAATGCAGAAATCTGGAATAGCACTCAAAGGTTTGGCTTAGCAAAATGACTTGAGAATATAACAAATAATAAGCATATGAAAAAACTAAGTTCCAGGGGAGAAAGCAGACATAAAATAGTAAGAAGCAAAAAAAAAGCATATTTGGGCAAGCCTAAAAAGTAAAGATCTTAATAAAAATAGAAAGAAAAAAGTGTTGCAGCATTTGCTGGTTGGGCAACTAGGCCCTAAAATGAAAGTGAATCATACTGCATGACAAACTAAAAGCAATCAAAGGATCTTGTTGGAAGCGGTGTAATGCACATCCCATCAGTTAAGTAACAGAAGAGTTGTTACCTTTCTAGTCCACTAAGGTACTTTTCATAGATGGAGAATTGAAGCCGACCATCAGTTCCCACAGTAAGCACTTCAAAAAGATTTTCACTGATAATCACATTGGCAATGATTGGAACTGCTGGAGCTATTCGAGAGAAGGCCTCTAGACCAACTGTGAAGTCCTCATCTACCTAAAAGGAAAGGACATCCATAGATGCCCACATCAACAGTAAGGCGCATATAATTACTAGGGGCACCATAATTTCAAAACTTTTCTACATAAAATTGTTCTGTATTAGCCAGAAAATTAAGGACAGTAACAAATGCATATTAGCCAAACACCCATGGACAAACACAGACCTACATGCATATGCATGAGCTGAGAGAGAGGGGAGAGGGAGGGAGATAACACGATTGTTTACATAATTATGAAAGTAACCTTCCAAATAGTTTGGAATACTACATATGACAGTTCTGAAAGAAATCAAGAAGTAAGAAGACTTGCCAATACTAATCAATGGGCCCAATAACGTGGGACTCTAGAAGAACTTCTAATTTAAGATGATTTAGTAGTTTATGTAGCATATTGTCTGCCTTCAATAACAGTGTCACACCCACACACAAAAAGACTAAGATTATGGGCCACCACTCTACGATTTTATTGTCATGGCTATATTCAAGTGTATGTTTGAACTTCAGCATCAGATTCCTCTATTCCTTCTACAAAATCTGTGCATGAAGGTTGCAAGCGTGCATCTTCATGGCACACTCGCAAGAAACAGCTTCATTATTAAAAAAAAAAAAGCTTGCTGTTCTTGTGGACAACAAGATACATGCTTAAAATGAAAAAGGTCAGTGTAATTAAGTATAAAATCATACATTGAGCAATGGTTGGCTAGCAACTGCTGGAGTCTCCCAAGCTAGCATCATGTCATATGTTAACCGCCGGAACTTTTTATCAGCTAGATGACCGGTTACTTGAGTAGATGAAGCCAGTGCTCTGAAGCAACAGTATTCCAAGATGTTCCTCGCATAACAGGAATGATGTTTTAATGAATCAGAAGCCTCTGCATTGAAGCTTTCTTGAAGTTCACTTGCAGAAACGCCAAGGATTCTGCATCATGTTATTGCCCTTGTCCATAAGGAGATGAAAATTGGAGTAGAAATTAATTGCATATACTCTGAGTTAGTGATCAGACTAAGTGACAAGGGAAAACTAGCCTACAAGATAGTCCATACAGAAAGTTCTAATATCAACTGAATCATAATTTGCACAGAAATTACAGCAAGTGGAAAGAAGAAGCATGGAACACAAAAAGAGCAGCGCAACGTACTTTGAGCATCTACGAACAACCAGATTAGCAAGTGGGGAGAGCTCAGCTATCCAATTCCTGCCAGCTGATGGAGATCTTTCCATCTCCTCGAGTTCTTCACTAAAAGAACTTCTCTTGCCAAGTAGCCATTTAAATGATCCTTCTCTTACTAAACCCTCAAGCATACTTCTCGTTTTGCTTATAGTAGGTGTAGCCATCTCCAATTTTCACCTCACTATATGATCAAAGTGAAAACTTAGCCAGTGTCCAGTTGCCCATCAAAATCAATTCATCCAATTCAGCACATATACCTATTGAAGACAAAAAGCCTCGGCAAAACTACGTCATACTTATTCAACTCTATCCAAATCCAGTTTCCAAAGCACAAATTCACCAGCTGCGCAATTCTAGTCTGAAAACCTTGTCAAAAACCCAACACAGACTATTATCTCCAAAACCCAGATACCAAATTCACCAACAACCGAAACCAAAAATCCTTCTTCAATTAATCACCAGACAACAGAACATACTGAGAACTAAACTTAAAATCTCATCTTTAACAAGAGATTCTTCAATTCTCACAACACTTGTACTAAGAAGGAACTAACACAATCTTTATCTCAATAAAATGAAGAACAACAATACAACAGCAAAAAGTGTACATTGAAAACCAAAATTCTCTGAATATCGGCAAGAGTTCCCGAACCCCACCTCACATTAAGCTCAAAGAACCATTCTACAAGAACCCATTTAGCCAAAAAATGCAAACTTTTCCCAGAATTAAATCAACAAAAAAAAAAGAAGCAAAGAAGATAATCACCTCCTAGTTCTACACAAAGAGATTTATTGCTAGAGATGATTCTATCTTAATATAAAAAAAAAAGGCAAAAAGAACAAAATGCTATTTAAAATTTTAAATGAGAGTGGGATCTGTGATATGAGAAGAACCGCGATCAAGACACTCAGTTGTTGAGTTCACTTCACCAAACCATGTTTCGTAAGATAGATACGATACTTAAGATACGATACTTAGATAAGATACTTAACACGATAGTATATATTCCATGTTTTCAGTCTCTAGTGTTGTGTTTCTATTGCTTATGTTTAAGGTGCAGGGAACTTTTACAATAGATCTCCAATCAAATCTCAAGAGTTCACATATATGATTTGCTAGTGTATATAATAAAGAATTCCCCTTTATA
>Ga0325401_1007260_pt1 | contig 10759 bp, 8 predicted proteins | sample PopdelMetagenome_FD_205666 | JGI IMG/M metagenome (GOLD analysis project Ga0325401, IMG submission 205666) | Populus deltoides microbial communities from Bellville, Georgia, United States - Xylem-PdKOR-R2 | ecosystem: Host-associated > Plants > Phyllosphere > Stem > Wood/Secondary xylem | place...
GTTTGGTCAGCAAATATGGGAAGCTTTACTACCTAGTCTTTGTTTTTTATGCTATCTTATCTTTGTAAAGTCCCTTTGGATGTTTTCTTCCAAAGTGCTATATATTATCTGTTTCAAAAAACCCCTCATCTCCATCTATTCTCTCGTCATTTTTTGCCGGATGAAATGCCCAGAAACAACATCATTCGACCGTACTTTGGCTATGATGGTTTTCATAACCTTGTCTAGCTAGCTAGTTGTCTATGTTGAAATGTTGGGGTCAGGTTTGGCTGCATATTGGGTCTTCTTCCTTCGTTATAAAGATTTTATGTGATACAATAAGGTTGGTGATCATGTGGGAACAATATTTTTTTACAAGAGATGTTAAGATTTTTAATATATTAATATAAGGGATTTTAAAGCTTCCATAATCATTGCTATTTGTATAGTGATAGTGCATCTCAGCATCTCCTTTGCCTTCATTTTCTATGTGCTTTCTTTAATTTCTTCAAACAAAAGCATCTCCTTTGCCTTCATTTTCTATGGCTTTTGTTTGTAAACGTTATGAAGCTTCGCTGTCAGAAATTGAGGTCATGCATGATCCATCTAGATAATGGAATGTGGACTGTCATGATCCCATCATTGTACTTGGCGATAAGAATTCTCCCATGAATATCACAGAATCATTGAATTGAGCAGTTTCCTTCCTTCTCGTGATTTGTTGATATATGAGATTATGTAAAGTTATCGACTACGAAATTTATATTAGTTGCTCTCTAAACACTAATATTAATGATTAAAAGAGTGAAATTCTTGTGTAATTCACAATGAAAAATATGGGATTCCTATTCTCTCACGTTTTAAATAAGTGTTTTGTGATCAGATCTGATTTAGAATCTAAAATGTGAGTTTGTAAAAAAACTTAAATAATGTGTTTTTAAAATAAATTTTTTTAAAAATCCAAGTAATTAACCAACCTGAGTCTCGTAATCTTAAATAATCATTTCTAATTAAAAATAAAACTTGGATTGAATCAACTATCATTATATACACTATTATTTTTAACGTGGTTTTCACCATCAGAAAAATGTACTTTTTTTTACAAGGATGCATGCTCTTATCTTATTTCACCCCCCTCCCCCCCAAAAAAAAAAAGGTATTTATTTGCTTTTCTAACCAGTCTCGACACAGAAATTGAGCTTTGTAACCCATTGGAGCCACCAAACTTTATGAATGATGCTGCTTTTGACTTAATCTTTTTTTTTTTTATGGCACTCTCATCTAGTTTATTTTACTTGAATATCTACTCATGCTAGCTTTATATGTAAAAAAAAAAAAAAAAAAGAGTAAGATGTTTGATCACTTTACAGTACATTAAAGTGAATTTCACACGTCTTTTTTCTTTTCAAAATATTTTTTAATTTTTTTATTTGAAAAAAACATTAGATTAATGTTTTTAATTTTTTTTTATATAGTTTTAATATGATGATATTATTTAAAAAAAATATTATTTTAATATATTTTTAATTAAAAATACTTTTAAAACATATTAAATGCCAGTCATCATTGAAATACAATGAAATGATAAAATCAATAGAAATTTAAAGGGATTATAAGGCCCTTTTCATGAACTTTTTAATGATTTAAAGGGATTATTGGTTTTTAATTATTTTCAACAAAAAAGAAAAACTTTATACATTTTGTTTACCAATTAGGGCTTCACAGAACATTGATTATTGAGAGAAATTATTTTATTTAAAGTGAAAGGAATATTGTCATGATCATGATCACATAATTAAATAAGCGATCATTAAAAAGTTACCTCTTTCTGCGTCAAGCCTTTTGGATCTCCAATAAATCATCTTCTCCTTGAACTCACCAATATACAATATATACTTTGAGTTGAAGGAAGCAACAGTACTAATCTTTTCCCTCATCGATTGCTTCACTCTCTTCTTTTCATTGCTACGAAGCAAGCTACCACCCTTTCCCTCTTTATGTAAACCGACATTTTTTTTAAAAGAAAAATCTCTTTAGCGACCACGCTTTAATTACATTTCGTTTGATATTGTGACGCAGTGTAATTGAAAATGTTCTTGAACTTATTATAATTTTAAAAGTTATTTAATTTTCCAGTGCTTAAATTTGCTTTTCATCTTAAATAATGGTAAAAAGTTAAACTTAAAAGGCTATAATTTATAGATTATATTAAATCATAACCGCAAAAAATACTACAAAAAACAACCGTATATCTATATCTTCTATTTGGTAACATAGTTCAAGCAGCTTTTTGAATTGTGTTTTAAATTATTTTTTATTTAATGATTTTGTAAATACTTTTCAATAATCTTAATGTGTTTGTTAATATAAAAAATAAAATTAAAAATTATTTTAATATATTTTTAATTTAAAAATATTTTTTTAAAAAAACCATTTATCTCATTATCAAACATGAACTTAACCTCGCATACGAGGATTCTTGTGCGCACTATTTACGGTTTCAACAGAGTCCAAAATCGACATAAAAACAGGATGCATGTTCCCGGGGGGTCAACTTTTCAAGCATGAGCAAGAAGTGTTAATATCATTTGTGTCAAGGATTGCAAACTCGATCAATGTTCTTCTCGTTTGATGAACTTTTTTATTATTATAAATGAAAGATTGTGGGGTCAGCAGCGACGATGTTTATGATGGTTGCATCAAGTTTCCACTCCCGAGTCAACATTTCCTCATCTTATTGGTCCCAAAATGCAAGGACAACTAAATTAAGGCCTCACATGTCTCAGATGTATTTATCTTAATTAAATTAACCACACCCCCACACCACCCCCCCACCACCTCTATATATATACTTCTCAATATTTCCATCGTCACATCGGATCAAAGCATACACAAAACCATGGTGGAAACGGTATGATATATATTTGTATGTGTTGATTTATCTTTTAATGCATCCTCTTTGGCCTTTTTCTTCTTTTTACGTGGATGTCCTATATATGTACAAGTTCTTGATATATAATCTCTACAGCAGATTCTTCCATGTCAGAACATGTTTTGAGTTCTTCCAATTTTTCTGTCTATAAATTTATCCTGAGATTTTCTTTGTTTTTCTATTGGGATTAATCATGGTGAGGTCCTATATGAAATGCATGCACTAACTAGTACTGTTACAGAAAGTCACAACGATGGTGATCAAGGTGGTTGACCTTGGATGCGAAAAATGCCACAAGAAAATCAAGAAAGTACTGTGTGGTATCCCTCGTGAGTCTTTCTTTTTTTCTCTTTAAAAACAGTGCTAGGTTTGAGTTGTTTTTATTACCAAAGGAAGTGACTAAGTTTTGTGGATTTGATGATGTTAATTAACGAACAAGAGAAATCCAGAACCAGATATATGACAAGAAGGCAAACGCTGTGACAATCACTGTGGTGTGTTGCAGTCCTGAAAAGATCAAGAAAAAAATATACTGCAAAGGAGGTGAAGCTGTCAGGTGCATTGAGATCAAGCTGCCTCCACCTCCACCTCCACCTCCACCACCACCTCCACCTCCACCTCCACCATCACCACCACCATCACCACCACCATCACCACCTCCATCACCACCTCCACCACCATGCACATGCACATGTTGTGAAAAATGCCGCCGAGGCCCATGTTGTCATCACTTTTGTATGCCAACAGTACCTCCATATTTCCATGTACCTTGTAGATGGTCAGAGTGTGATCTGTGGGGAGATGGTTGTTGTAGTTGCCGAAGTAGGGGTTACTATGTGTGCAGAAGTGCATATGTTTTTGAAGAGTACTACTATCCCCCGACATGCAAATGATGTAAAGGGAAATCAAGTTCAGAAGACCGATGATTTGAGTCAACGTCCAACATCAAACGTTGGATTCAAATCCAGTGGTCATGATGGGCCTTAGTGTTGTTGTGTTTATAATATCATCCCTTTTGTGTTGCTGCTGTTGTTTTGACCTCTTTCATCTAGCTAGATGATGCACGACTTTGTGCCTAGCTAGTATTTTCAAGTCAATGGTCACAGTTTTTCCATTGTTGATGGCTTCTTACATGTTTGGTCAGCAAATATGGGAGGCTTTACTACCTAGTCTTTGTTTTTTATGTGCTATCTTATCTTTGTATGGTCCCTTTGGATGGATGCTTTCTTCCAAAGTGCTATTATCTGTTTCAAAAAACCCCTCGATCTCCATCTATTCTCTCGTCATTTTTTGCCTGATGAAATGCCCAGAAACAACATCATTCGACCGTACTTTGTCAATGATAATTTTCTTATAATATTGTTTTTGTTTTAAAATATATTTTTCATTCCATAAAACCTTATATACTTATGCAGTTTCTAATGTTAACGATGTAGGAAGAATCTAAAGCTTGCGTTTGAGATTGGCACTAATCATTAAGTAATATGCAGGTGTAGATGTTAATCGATCGTCGCTTAACCACTTCTTTTCATACATAATAATCGAAGACCAATTTCCTTTTCATGATGTATATATTGTTTTATATGAAGCCATGAACGTAAGCTCTTAATCTAGAGATTATCATTGGTTGACTTTATTTGACTCGTTTCTTTTCTATCCTCCTTTACATTAATTGGTGGGGATGACAGAAGAAGAATGCTACCATGAGATAGGCTAGCGAGCTGTCAATGAAAATGTAAGGAAGCAATGGAGATTTTGAAGGGGTTAATTATGGAAATCTCCATTGACTTGTACAGTAGTAATAGTTGTTAATTATACCCTTTTGGTTCATTCATAAAATTCTTGATTTAAAGATTGACTCGGTCAAGATGAAGAAAAAAAAATATATTGATGTGACTAAACTCGATTAATCCGACTATGTTTTTAATAATTTTAAACAAAAATAGTTTTGGGTACCGAACAATGTTTTCCATGGCCTGTGGAGGCATAATATTTCAAAGTAAAATTACCTTTTTGCACGGTGAGGCGGTGACATTATAGGCATGTTTAGGGGTGTAATTGTAATTATTTTTTAAAGTATTTTTTTATTTTTCAAAAATTATTTTTGATATTAGCGTATCAAAACGATCCAAAATATATAAAAAAAATTAACAAAAAAATTGAATTTTTTGAAAACACAGGTTCGCCTGCGTTTCCAAACGCACCATAAATTAACAATACTTGTAAATTGAAAATAACAGGCTATGAGGTTGGATTGATTGGATGTTTTTTTCTTCTGAAAAGATATTAATTTATTATTTTAAAATTTATTTTAATATTTTGATGTGTTAATATTAAAAATAAAAAAAATATTTTAATATGTATATATATATATATATACAAACACAATTATATATAAAACAAATGTCATTCCATTGGAATTCAAAATGAGTATAACAACAAAGGATAAGGAATTAGGGGGTGTCAAAATTTTGATTTTTTTTATTTAAAATTAATTTTTTTATGAGTTAAGAATAATTAGAAAGCTTAACCTATTGGTTAGCCAATCATTTTTTTATTTATATGTGTAGGGTAATATATAATAGTAATGGTGATAATTACAACATATAAATATGACTATAATATTTTCTATATAGGTATATTCTATAATATGTCCCCTCAAGTTGAGCGTGGAAGATCGACCTGAAACTTGAATCAAAAAGCAGTAAACATAACAGTAGGAAGTGGCTTAGAAAAAACATCTGCAAGTTGATTGTGAGAGAAGATAAAGAGAATCTAAATCTCTTTCTTCACAACCCTGTCTCGTACAAAATGATTATCAACCCCAACATGTTTAGTGCAAGCATGAAAGATAGGATTTGCAGATAAGTAAGTAGCGCATATATTATCACACCAAATAAAAGGAGTAGAGTTAGAAAGAATCTGCAGATCTCTCAATAGATACTGAAGCCAGATAACATCAGTAGTGCTATTTGTCAAGGCTTTATACTCAGCCTCGGTGGAGGAGCGAGCAACTGTGTATTGCTTGTTTGATTTCTATGAAACCGGCGTTTGACCAAAGAAGACAAGATAATCACCCGTAGACTTGCAATCATCAATACTACCCGCCCAATCTGTATCTGTAAAGCCATGTAGAGCAAATGAAGAACTGTGAGTGATATGTAAGCCATAAGTGGTCATACCTCGTCGATAACGCAGAATGCGTTTAACGACACCCCAATGAGAATCTATAGGAGCATGCATAAATTGTCAGACTCTGTTAACAAGAAAACAAATATCTGGTCTCATAAAGGTGAGATATTGAAGAGCACCCAGAATTTGACATAACCTTGTAGGATCAGAAAACAAGGGACCTGACAATATGGTGACTTTAGAAGTAGAGATAAGAGTATCAATCGGTTCGCAAGAAGTCATACCCACTCGAGTGAGGATGTCAAGAATATACTTATATCGGCGTAACATCATACCTATAGCAGTGGACTGAACCTTAATAGCCAAAAAATAGTGAACGGCACCAAGGTCATGAAGCTTGAACTCTTAACTCAATAACTATATTAGGCAGTGAAGCATAACAGAGTTGCTACCCATAAGCAGAATGTCATCAACATAAACTAGAAGATAAAAGATATTAGCACCAACAGACAGGATAAATAAGGAGGTGTCAACCTTAGAAGCATAAAAGCCAATAGAGATAAGAAAATCACTCAAACGAGTGTACTATACCCGTGGGGCTTGTTTTGAACCATATAAAGACTCATGCAATGGGCACACATGAAAGGGAAAACCAGAGTCAACAAAACCCGGAGGTTGTTTCATATAGACCTCTTCAGCAAGAACACCATTGAGGAAGGCATTATGAATATCAAGTTGATAAATCTTCTAATTATGCGAGATCACAAGGAGAAGACTAATTTGACTGTCACGTGCTTAACAACCGGACTGAAAGTTTCAGGAATAATCAATGCCTTCTTGTTGAGTAAAGCCTCTAGCAACCAAATGTGTCTTATACCGCTCAACACTATCATCCACATGATGTTTTATAATGTACACCCACCAGCTACTAACAACATTCATCGAATGATGCAAAGGAACCAAGGACCAGGTGTTATTAGAGCGTAAGGCCTGAATTTCATCAAGCCTAGCATCATGCCACTCCTCATTCTTGTCAGCATTAGAGAATATAAGGGGCTTATAAGCAGGAGAGGACATTACCCGATAGTGAGAAGCATCATAGGTGGCTGCAGATTCTGTTAGGAGGGCAGTCTTTGGCAGTCGAGGCATGAAATTCAAAATAAACATTATTATCACGACAAAATTTTTGAACAGATAGCAATGGTTTGATAATATGAAGAACATAGAGAATGTTAGATAATTTAAAGGTGTGTTTAGGGGAATGTAACATGGTATGCCCAATATGGGATGTGGAAAGATCATTACCGTCACCAATATGCAAGTGATCATTACCAATATAGGGTGTAAAATTGGTCAGGGTCGCAAGATTAGACGTAATGTGTTGGTTGTGTGGCTAAAGTAGTAGCAGAGCTAACACTTGATGTTCTGCTTAAATGGCTAGTGAGGAGACCACTGCCCAGAACCAGCAGGCCGTGTGGTTTGTTGCCAATGACCCTACTTCTAGTCCATGGGAGCAGAGGAATGAGAACCACAGAAATCAGACCTGTGTTGGCCGCTGTACCTGTTGCCGTTAGAGTGCCAGTTACCGCGAGAACGACCTCTGTTACAGCTAAAATTGGGGTTGGGTTGCTGCTGGGTAAGATGAGCATAGGGCTGTGGAGATGGTATGGGCACTAAAGACGGATTTGTATAGGATTGAAGGGGAAGTATTATACTGAAACTCATGAGTAAAAGTATGGTTGTGAAAGTCACCATATGACAGTCATATAACTTGTTTGAATAAATAATTGATTTTTATTTTGAGAATGAAAAATGTGTTGAACCCAAGTGAGTGGGCTAAATTTGCTTGATTTTTTAAGTTATTTTTTACGCATGGCACAATTTGCATTCTTCAAATCAATTAACATATTTAGTCATCGATCCTTCAGATGGAGAGATGGTTTAAACCAATTAAAATCAAGAGTAAAATGGGGAGTGTCGCACGTGTGTGGCGTCGCGGCGATCGACCACCACCCTCAATCATCATCAGGTGTGGTATGATATCTATTCCGGCAAATATGGGGAGACAAGAAATTCTTGTCTCTTATCAATGAAAAAAAAAGGAATGAGAGTCGTCACCTAGTTTTTGGTTACTAGGAACCCTAACTGGTTTTAGAGATCAGGTACGGAGACTGATTGCGTAAAGGGAAGGTATTAGCACCCCAAATACGCCTTACCTAAGGTAAGCTGCATTGTTTTATTGTCTGATAAATAACTAAGGTCTCATCATGTTGGTCCATCTATGGTTCAAGAAAAGCCCTCCTCAGTAAGGAGGTTCTTATCTAATGGGGTAAAACCTAACCGTTTTAATGTTTATAAAAGAACTATTTTTTAATATCGAGAATACGTTTTACGTGTAAATTCATACCCCGGATACTAAAAGACAAACAAAATAAATTTTTTGTTGTTTTTGAAATTTTGGCTAATGTTCTCTTGACTTTTAATAAACTAGTTATTAAAGCCAAAATGAATGCTAAAATATTGTTTTTTTTGTATAAAAAAACACCATGATTTTTTAGCTTTGAGACATGTGGCCGTATGCACAAAAATATTTTTTTTAATTTTTTTTGTATTTTGGAAGTTTTGACGAAAACCGGGTATTTTAATATCGGATTTTTGTATTTTTAGCAACATAAAAATAGTGCTTGATATTAATCAAAATGACATAAAAATATGTGGGAAAATTGTGAAATTCCAAAAAATATATTTTTTTCTTTTAACAAAAAAAAACTGGGTCGAATCTGGCCCACCCATCTTGAGCTGGGCCTGACCCGGCCCATATACTATGGGCTGGACTCAGCCCAGCCGGGTGGGCTGGGCTGATATTCCAACTCATAACCAATAAAAGGGCTGGTTATTGTGCTGCAGTAACCCCAAATATAATTAGTTAGTTACTGTGCACAACACAGTAACTAGCTAATTAATCTTCATTAGCTACAGAACGTGAATTTGCTCACGTTCTGTATGCAAATGAAGATGAACCACTAAAAACGACAGGGGAGGGGAGAAAGTTACCTGGAGCGGGAAAGCACGGTTGTGGTCGTTAGCGGTGGTGACGGCGGTGACAGCGGCGGCGTTTTCCTTCCTTATCTCTTGTCTCCTCTGTTTCTCTTCTCAGCCCCCTCTCCTCTGTTTTTTTTTTTTTTGTTATCTTCTCCTTTTCTCCTCTGTCTTTTCGTGGCCGTCAGCGGCCGTCAGGTGGTGCGCTATGGCGGTAGAGAGGAAGCATGGTGGCAGCTGTGGTAGTTCTTCTTCTCTGGTAATTTTTTTCTTCCTCTATCACTTCCTGTTCTTCCCCGCTTCTTTGATGGCTTCCCTTTCTTTCCTCTGTCTTCCCCAAAACATCCCCCCCTTTTGTGTAATATTTCTCTCCGGTTGTTCCCTGCTTTCTCTTCTCTATTTAGTTTTTCTCTCTTTTGATCTCTCATTTCTCTTTAAAAAAAAATTGTCGGTCTCTCTCTCTCTCGGTCTCCCTTCCCTTCTTTTCTTTCAAAAATCTTTCCAGCTCTCTCCTTTTCGGGTCCACTTTCCTCCTGCACTCCCTCTGTATTTGTAGGCAGAGGGAGAGAGGGCTACCCTGCCATGTCCTGTCATGGTGCAAGGCATGGTGGCATGGGGGTGGCTACTGCACAGCCGCCCCTGCCTCTGTAGGGCATGGCTCTTTCAACGTGAAGGCGTGGTGGTGTCAATGAAGGGACAAGTCGGGTCGTTGGTTTTTTGGGTTTTGGGAGAGAGAGAGAGGAGAAAAACAACCGGGGGGATGCTTCTTCTTCCCCTGGCGCGTCCAGGGGAAGAAGAAGGCTTATGGTGTCGTTCAAAACGACACCGTTTGCTTCTTCTTCTTCTTTTTTTCAGTGAAATGCATGAAACGACGCCGTTTTGACTAAAATGTGTTGTTTCATTTAAACAAAAACTGGCGCCAAAATGCGTCCAATTTCAACTCAGCCCTTCAATTTGCACACTTTTATCATTGTGGTCCTTGGTTTTGGATTTCTTCAATCAAGTCCCTAATTGGCCACCAGACTTCAATATTTATGCAATTAAGCCCCTGATTTTACCAAATCAACTCTCAAAAATTATAATTTGATCCAAGAACTTTAATTTCTTCCAATAAAAACCCAAATTGACTTAAAAATTATTTTTTCTTGCAATCAAACCCTCCATAAATTCAATTAAATCTTAAATAAAATTTAATTGAGTCCATAAACATCTGATTTTGGACTTTCCTTCTTCAAATAAAATTTTCTTTATCAATAGGGCTCTCACTGGTCAATGATATACTGTCAAATTTCAATATTTTTGTTTTGAACCTCCTCAATTAATTTTTGATCATTTTCTAGACGCTCTGATATCTTCTTTTCACTACTATTTTTTATATATATTTTTTATTGATTGTTTTTTTTTTCTTTTTTTTTTTTTTGCAGGGACCCAAAATGGGTTACAACTGGGAGTATTTTCGGTTTAATTCGATTTTAGATTAAAAAACTAACCGAAATAAATTGAGGATTGTTGGTGGAAAATGATGAAGGGTTTTTTGATCTCATTGATGGTGCCTGGATTCAATCCTTGTGTGACGATCGCAAGCATAAAATATTTTTTTGACAAGTAAGTGAACAAGAAAACTACAATGAAAGAGTTTGCAGAGCGAGAAGCACAAGGAAGGTATACTGGATAGAG
>Ga0325401_1007266_pt1 | contig 10756 bp, 5 predicted proteins | sample PopdelMetagenome_FD_205666 | JGI IMG/M metagenome (GOLD analysis project Ga0325401, IMG submission 205666) | Populus deltoides microbial communities from Bellville, Georgia, United States - Xylem-PdKOR-R2 | ecosystem: Host-associated > Plants > Phyllosphere > Stem > Wood/Secondary xylem | place...
AACTATAACAACTACAAAATTATACATTCATACTACAAGTTTCTTTGACAAATAACAATTAAACAAGTACAAACATTAACAAAATACATATACTAAAACAATAAAATTCACAATTAAATATTAAAACCAAAAAGGATAGATTTACTTACAAAAAAATGATAACATCTACAAGAAACGGATATTGTGACCACATACAAGATACAAGAAACTTGAGTGCTCGTGTTGAGAATAGTGGAGAGTTGGGATGGGTGTTTGGCTGTAGTTTGGGAGGGGAGCTGCAGTTTGGGAGGGGAGAGGTGGGATGGGAAAGAAGAAGAAGGAGAAACAGAGGAAGAGAGTGTTGGTGGATTGGTGGGCATATAATGGTTTTTTCTGACGGAATCACTGACGGATTACTTCTGTCGATGATTTCATCAGTGATTCCATCGGTGAAAGTGTCACGTCACTATACGGCTATATCAGTTTGAATCCCTCGGTAATTCCGTCGGTAAAATCACTTGACGTCACCATGCTGTTGCATATTTCCAGACAAACTGTATACCCCGTCGGCGAAACCGTCGGTATATACCGACGAAATATTTCCATTGGTATATACTGATGGTTTCGCCGACGGGTTTATTCCGTCGGTATATGCCGAGAGATTTTGAGACGGAATTATTTCCGTCGGTATATATTACCAACAGAAAAATTCTGTCGGTAATTCCGTTGGTTTTCTTCGGTTTTCTGATAGTGGGAAGACAGGATTGGCACAAAGGTAAGTTACTCCCACATTGTCACAGTAAAAGAGCGTGCAATAGAACGCTATTTGCGAGAAGCCCAAGAGACAACATTACCTCCCAAAAACAAAATGTAGGCAGTGATGGACGTGCGGTCATCAGGATTGCCTACCCAATTAGAGTTAGAGAAAGCAGATAATGTAGTGGAGGTACTGCGGGTGAGGGAGAGGCCATGATGAATGGTGCCCTTGAGGTAGTGTAACAGACGCTTGACTGCTTACCAATGAAGCTGAGTAGGTTTATGCATGAACTGAGAGAGTTTTTATTTTTTTTAGGGTTGTAGCTTTGCTAAAAAGGCTTAGTGTATAGTTTGGTCTCATGGATAATAAAAGAGACCTTAGATTTTGCTCTATACAGCAATTTACCTTAGAACTTTTATTAGTCTATATTTCCCTTTAGCAAAGAGTTTTTTTTTGTTAGTGTAGGAGTTAACCTTGCTCTTGCTATGAAAGGGTTCTGTCTTTGTATTTGCACTCAATGTGTTTTCTTTGCTTCCTACATTAGTATAATAGAACATGGTACATTTAGTTTTTAAATGGTCTTTGAGGTTACATCTTGTTTAGACAATGGGTTTATAAAAATTTCTCTTTTATTTTCAAAATTTTTTCTTCACAAGTTTTCTTTTAAATTGCATGGCCAAGCCTTTTTAAAAAGCATCATTGTGGCATATCTTGGGATTATATATTTAAAAAAAAACCTTTGTTTTGTTTTTTTCACAAAAATAAAAAAACCAAAAAAACTTTTTTTTGTGCATATTTTAGCACTTTTTTAAACATTATCACAAAAAATAAAAATAAAATACAAAAATATTTTGCATGTATTTTGAACTTTATAACAAGTTTATAAAGTCTTAGAACTTGGTCAAAATTAAAAGGACCATTGAGTCGACATGTTCAAATTTTCAAAAAATAATAATAACCCAACCTTGTTTTCCTTACCAAAAATAGTTTGACCTTTAATTCTAATTTTTAAGGTTAATAGACTAACAATGAGCCACTGCCATATACATACATACATACATATTCACTAACGAATTTTAAATTTTAAGCAATATCTACCAATGTCAAAATTAGAAATTTAAATTTTTAAGGGTATTTGAGAGTATAGTATTATATCAGTGTACGTATTATATCATGCATATAGTATTAGAGTCGAGGAGAGAAGGGGTTGTTGTTGAGTCCAAAGGTAAAAATATATTGTTTTATCCCAGTTTATGAAGAATGAAGAAAAGAAGGAGATTATAAAGAATTAAAATGATGTGAGAAAGGGCACAGTGTGGAACAAACCATTGGCTACGAGTAATGGTTTTACAGAGAATCAGAGTGTTTGGGGCATTGATTCTTGGCCAACTTTATTCGAGTTGGCTAATTGTATAGTGTCAGCACACCAGAGGTCAGTGGAGTGCAAGGGTATCCCTTTTGATGGTCCATAATAACAACAACATAGGTGGGTGGGTGGCCAAAACTCGAGGACAAGTTCTCTCCAACGCAGGGACACTTATTAGATTTTTTCTAATGCGTAATTTTATGTTAACATGTATACATTTTAATCCAACAGTTGGATGAAGTTGAAATTTTGCTAGAAGCTTCCAGAGACCTTGGTTTCTTTAGAGTTAAATTTTGTAGCAATTGGTATGGGGAAGACTTTATGATAATGCTTAGAACTTACTATTTGACATTTGATATTTTACTAGTTTATTTAGGATTCTTTTTCTTATTTAGTATAGAAATATTTTATTATTTTTTCAGCTTTGTTGAAAACTTTTTAGTAGTATATTAAAAGAGCTATAATAGAGAGTTTTGATCAAAATATTTGTGTGGTGAAATATTTAGTAATAAAATTTTAAATTAAGGTTTGTAGTATGACCCTTTTTGACATAATTTTGTGTTGCTTGTTGTTCTATCTTTCTTGTGTTGCTTCCATTTGCTCTTAATGTGGAACTGGGCTTGGTGGGCACCATTCAATTGAATTTCAGGTTCTCTTGAAATTCCTACTTGGAAGTGGGAATACATTCTGATACATACAGAAACTTCAGAGATGAAAAATCCCTCTTGGTAACAATATCCCATTCCACTCACTGACAAAGGTTTGCAAGATTCCTCTATTTCTTTATCATTTTCTTTCGGTTGATCCAAGCAAGTTCAGTTTAAGAGACCCTGAGATTTAAGAGACAAGACCTCCTTATAATCATATATTGAACAATTATGCCGACAATTTTGGACCCCATAAATTCTATGCCCTATTCAAAGACAACCCATAGTGAATGACATGAAAAGAGAAGAAAATGATATCACACAACATTCACAGGCAAATTGACGTACCTATTACAAACACAAGGTAAACCACGTACCCAATCCAAGATCGACTTATAGACTCGGTACATTCTCAAACATAAAAGCAAGATTAACCAATTCTAGGAGCTCTCTCGATTTTGCATCGACATCTATTTGAAATTCAACCTTAATTTCTTGCCCCAACAAATATAAAAATGATTGAAAATACTTGAATTTTTTTTACCAACGGAATTCCGTCGATAAAAAAATTAAAACAAAGCAAAACAAAATGATGACGTGCTATTTTTACCAACGGAATTCCGTCGGTAAAATCGTTTGTAAATTGTGAACACTATTCATCATGTCAATTACAAAGAGAATCAACGACGACAAATTCCATCGGTATTTTACAAAGAGCTCTAAAACTATTCATTTTCCAATTGCACTGTTAATTAATGTTCTTTATAGACAAAATCACCGATGGATTGAAAAGTTGTCGGTGTTAGTTGGCGGTTTTTAAAAAATTTAGCTTAAATTAAAAATTTAAATTAAATATTACAAACGGAATCATTGACGGATTGAAAAGTTGTCGATGTTATTTAGCGGTTTTCGAAAAATTTAGCTTAAATTAAAAATTTAAATTAAATATTACAAACAGAATCATCGACGGATTGAAAAGTTGTCGATGATATTTGGCGGTTTCTGAAAAATTTTGATTAAATTCAAAATTTAAATTAAATATTACAAACAGAATCACCGACGAAATGATTAAAAATATTAATATTTAATTATCTGTTGGTAAAACGCCCTAATAAAAAGTCTAGAATCCCTAATTTCACAATAGACCCGTCTCCTTTCTTCCTCTTCCTCTTCTTTTTCTTCTCTTCTCTCCTCAACTCCTTCTCTTCTCCTCCATGCTCAGGTATGTCTTCTTCTTCTTCTTCTTCTTCTCTTCTTTCCTCAACTCCTTATCTTCTCCTCCATGCTCAGGTATGTCTTCTTCTCCTTTCTTATTTTTCTTCTCAGGTTTTTTTTTAATTAGTATACTTTACAAATCTATTTTTTTCTTCTTAGCTTCACTTGCAACTACATTAAGGTTGTCGCATGTGTGTGGCGTCGTGGCGAAAAAATTCACCCTCATCTCCGTATCTAATGTGGCAAATATGGGGAGACAAGGAATTTTTCTCTTTTATTAGTGGGAAAATGGAATGGGAGTTGCCACCTAGTATTTTGGTCACTAGGAACCCTAACTGATATGAGAAATCGGGTACAGGGATTGGTTGCGTAAAGGGAAGGTAATAGCACCCCAAATATGCCCTATCTAAGGTAAACTGCATTGTTTTATTGACTAATAAAATCTAAGGTCTTGTCATGATTTTTAGTTGTTGGTCTGTCTATGGTTTAAGAAAAGTCATTCTCGGTAAGAAGGTCCTTATCTTATCGGGTAAAAACCTAACCATTCTAAAGTTTTTTTTAAAAGCTATCTTTTTAATATCGAGACTACGCCTTACGTATAAGCGCGTAATCCTTAATATTAAAAAAAAATTATTTGTTTTGGAATTTTTTGAAATATTGGTCTAGTTCTCATGACTTTAATAAACTAGTTATTAAAGCCAAAATACATGTTAATGTATATTTCTGAATTTTTGTTTTATGAAAATATGATATGATTTTTTTTCTTTGAGAGGCTTGACTGTATGCATGAAAAAAAATAATTTTTTTTATTTTTCAATGTTTTGACGAAAACCAGATATTTTAATATCGGATTTGTATCTTTACGGTATAAAAATATAAACCAATATTAAGCAAAAATCAATAGAAAAATACTTGGAAAAATCACAAATTTTCCAAAATGTTATTTTTTGTGGATTTTTTGGATTGGACTGGACTCGGCCCAACTATTTTGACGTGGCCCAGCCTGGCCCAGTTATACCGGCTGGGCCAGAATTGGCCCAGCCATGAACAGTGGCTATCCACTGTTCACATGCTACATGAACAGTGGAGACCGGGGTGAAGAAGAAGAAGAAAGGAAAGGGGAAGAGGGCTGACCTGCGGTGGCTCTGAAGGCGGTGCTGCCGGTGGTTGCTGACCGGAGAATGGCTTGGACGGTGGTCGGCCTTTCTTCTTCTTCTTCTCTGTGTTTTTTGTTCTGCTCTGTTCTCCTCTGTTTCTGTTTTCTTCTTCTGCTTCTCATGGTGCCGTTGTCGACTGGGAGGACAGTGGCAGCTGGCGGTGATGACGATGGCGGAGCGACGGTGGCTCTTCTCTGCTGTGGCGGGAAGTGCTTTGCTGCTGTTTTTCCCGCCTGTGGCAGGTTTCTGCCTTTTCTTCAATGGTGTTGTAGCGGGGGAAGAAGATGGTGAGCTGAGGAAAAATGACGATGGCGTTGGCAGTGCTGGTGCGTTTGTGATGGAGAATGGCAGCGGCTCGCAGTTAGGCAGAAAAAGACGATGGCCACCAACGGGTGTTCTTCCGCTGTTTTAAAACAAGCTCCTCCCTGTTTTCATATCTTCCCTGTCTTCCGTCTTGCCTCTTCTCTGTTCCTTTCTGTGCCTTTTAAATCTTTTTTCCTCCCTCTGTTCTGCTCTCTTTTTCTCACGTACTGCTCGCTATGCCTCCTCTGTCTTTCTCCCCCCCCCCCTTCGGGTTCTTCTGCTCGCCGTGCTCCTCTCCTCTTCCCCCCTCTGTCTCGTCTTTCTTCCCATGTTTCCCCCTCCTCTCCCCTTTCTGTCCGTCTCTCCTCTGGCTTTTATAGCCAGACGATGCATGCTTTTCAGGATTTATTGCAGAAAGATTGTAACGGTCGGCGTGCATCATGGTGGCGAGGGATATCAGCCGTGAGACATGCTCCCCTGATTGAAGCAGCTCCACCGCTACTGTCTTTACTGCCTTTGACTGTAGAAACCGTTGCTTAAAAGAGACAGTGAACAGTGTTCAGTGAAACGGCACCGTTTTCCAATTTAAATGAATATTTTTGATTTGGTCCTTGGATGTTTTTTTTATAATTTTGTAATCAAGCCCCCGGATAAATTATAATTGGATCCCTTGATTTTAGCATCGTTTCCAGTTTTGTCCTTGGTTTTGGATTGTTTCAACCAAGTTCCTAATTGGCCATCAAACTTCAATAATTATACAATTAAGCTTTTGATTTGACCAAATCAACTCTTCAAAATTATAATTGGACATCAAAACTGTAATTCATTTCAATAGAAGCTTAAATTGACTTAAAAATCAATTGCTTTTGCAATCAAACCCTCCATAAATTCAATTAAACCTTAGATGAAATTTAATTAAGTCCATAAATATCTGATTTTAGACTTTTCTTCCTCAAATTGAATTTTCCTTGTCAACAGGGCTTTCACCAGTTAAACATATACTGTCAAATTTCAATTCTTGTATTTTTAAACCTCCCCAACCAATTCCTAGCCATTTGATGGGCGTTACAACATCAATTTCTCGCTCATATTATTTTTTTATATTCTTTTCAAATATTATTTTATATGTATTTTTTTGTATTTTTTTTATTTTTTGTGTGGGAACCCAAAAATAGGTAACAACAAAGGTAAGAAAAAAATTCTTTTTTTTCGTGTTTTTTCACTATATTTGTTTTTTTATTTTATTTTTAATTGTTTTTTCTTAATAATTTAATTATTTTATATTTTTTAAAATAGATTTTGTTTTAATATTTTTAAATAATTACCGACGGAATTACATACGGTATTTTTCCAAGAGAATTGCCGACGGAATGAAGCGGGTAATTTTTTTTGCTCGTTTTTTCCATCAGTAAATCTATCGGTAATAATATTTTTTAATACCAACGGATAAAAAATTACCGATGAATGATTCATTGATGGAGAATTTCTGTTGGTGATTTTGTTGGTAAATTAAATACCAACGGAATGGTAGTGCAAATACCCATAAAAAATTTCGTAAGTAGATCTAAAGATTGTGACAGTGATTCCATGAATATAGACCAAATTTTCTAGTGGTTTTGACAATGAATAAGGAGATGTTCCACTGACTCTTCATATCAAAGCTTAATAGTGCTAAATTTGAAAAATTGGAACATCGTTTTGAAAAGGTTTTGTGAGACTCATACAAAAAATACAGAAGTCCAAGCTTTTGTTAGGTAAAAACTCGTAGACCAATATCGTTTCATCTCTTTAAATGCCTCACTGGATTCTAGTGTTGAAGTTTCAAAACATCTTTTACTTCATTTTTTTAACTCATCAAGTCCTTGTCTTGAACTCTTAGAGAGCCTTTTGACAGCTATTTCTTATCCATGGATGTTCCACGCAAATAATGACTCGGCATCCTAAGAAAATCCTGTGTTGTATTTCTTGAAGAATTTTTTCTTATTAATTAATTTTTTTTAAGAAAAAAGCATGGTTTTTTTCGATTTGTTTTTTATAGAGTTATTCCAATATTATAACCAAGATTGTGAATTTTATGGATTAATTTGAATTTAGTTATTTGAATTGTTTTTCTAAAAATTTATGTTCTTTTCAATTTTATAGTTCGGCAGGTTAGTTAAGTACTGGTCTTTAAGTTTTTTTATTTGTTTTTTATGTGGTAATCTCATTCTTATTATTTTAATAGCAGGTTTGGCTTGTTTAACTAGATTTACATGATTTTTTTAATTGATTTTTTCTAGGGTTTAAGGGCTTTTTAATCTTTTAACTTTTTTATTGCATAATAAAATGAAATAAATACATTTTTTAAAAAAGAAAAAAAAACCTGGGTACATGTCACTTAGCATATTTTGATTAAAAAGATGCAATAATGGGATGATAGAACATCTTTCTTTCAAAAGGGGCACAGTGGAAATAGGTCTCCAGGAAGAAATATTCTACTACTGAACTTAAAAATCCTAGCAACAACTACTTGAGCACAAGCAGCCCGTACATTTACATAAATTACTGCCCCAATAATATACTACCTATTCGATTCAAATAATATGGACGCAAAAACCTCCTAGAAGATAGGTCTAAAAAACACCTTTTGAGCTCAAGTTACTAACCTCGAGCCCGATATATAATTGGGGCTCAAGAAGCATGAGCTCAAGCATAGTAACCTGAGCCCCTACTAGGCATAAATGCATGGAGCCAAACAACATGCTCGAGCTCATTTAGGGATGGGTGCATGCCTATCCTATTATGCATGTTGTCATGCCTAGCAGGTGCTGGTTATGCACCCAATGCCTAGTAGTAGAGGGGTTGGGCACCTTAACATCCCCTTAGACTCGGGCATGCATCCAAGTCCAGTATACTTAGGATCAGGAGTGTTTTTCGAGCCTAACATACTTGGGTCTAAACAGTGCGTCTGAATCCATTTTTTATTTTAAATAGGCTCGAGCCCAACACCTACTAATGATTTTTTCAGGATTCGACACGAGTTTTTTAATATTTTTTTATATCAGCATATCTAAACGATCAAAAAAAACATAAAAGAAAATTTCACCCAACTCTTGTTTATAATGCAGTACCATCAGGGGATTAACATCTTAGTTTTTGCAATGAGTTGGAATTGATCTATCTCTCTTGCATTAGATATCATATTTTAGAACACTTCTACATCAGTCTCTCCTTCCTTTGTCGGGGGGCACCTGTGGAAGTTGCATCCCCATAAAATTTCAGTTGTTAGTTGGTTCTTCTATGCTTTTTTTAACCATTTTCTCTTAAGTGGATCTATCATAAATTTATAAAATTAATCAAGATCGATCCTTTCCAAAAACAACTCTACCGATCATCATATCGTTTATAACATTCATACTTCAATTATTCGATTCTAGATTTTAGGTGTAAATAGCTATTTACACCTAAAGCTAATGAAATTTACACCTAAAGCTAATGAAATTAACATTTCTTTCAAGGAGGTTTTAGGCTCAGAGGCATCAGGGGACAAAAAAAAGAATGAGCAACTGGTTGTGTGTCCCTCAGACTTCATAGCAACCGTATTTATTATTATTATTATTATTATTAATGTGAGTATTTATATCAGTTTGCTGAATATTTTGTTTTTAATATTTTTTTAATTTTATTTTTTAGAATTTGATTTAATTTGATTTTTATATCATTTTTTGTCCTTATTTTTATGATTGTTATTTGCTTTTCTCTTATTATTTTCTCAATTTAAATTTTTAATCTATCAGATTTAGTTCTTATTTTTTTATTGTTATTTATTTTATTTAAAATAATTTATGAAATTCTAATTTTTTTTTAATCTTATCATCTTTCAATTTTTTTATATTTTAGATTTGATCTTTATTATTTTGATTATTATTTATTTTAATTGAGATAATTTATGAAATTAAATTTTTTTAAATTTTATTTTCATTCGACTTTTAATTTATAAAATTTGTTCCTTATTATTTTAATAAGCTTGAAAAAAAAATATTAACAATTTATTTTTGAACTTATTTTCCATAACATAACCATATACTAAAAAATATTTTCCAACTTATTTTTCATGATACTACTAAACATAAAAAAAAAATTATTCACTTATCAAGAATTCATTTTCTAAAAAAACCTCTTCTCAAAAAATAATTATTTCCCAGCACACAAAGACTAAACTCTTGGATTGCGTGGTACTCCATGTTATAACTAAAAAACATGAACAAGAAACTGGTGGGCGGAGACAAATACAGTTGCAATGTTATTCAGGATCGTCTTCTTTGGTGCGTGTCTTAGTTAGCTTAGCAATAGCAGCCTCTCAAGATCTCAACTTCACCTTCTCTGGCTTCCGATCCACTAATCTAAGCCTTGACGGCTTAGCTGAGTTAACCTCCAATGGCCTTCTGAGGCTAACCAATGAAACCTACCACCGAACGGGTCACGCCTTCTATCCAAACCCAGTAACCTTCAAGAACTCTATAAATAGCACTGCTTTCACCTTCTCCACTACCTTCGTTTTCGCTATCATACCTGAATATGCAACTCTTGGTGGCCATGGTATTGTCTTTGTCATAGCACCCACAAGAGGTCTCCCAGGAGCTCTTCCAAACCAGCACCTTGGTCTATTTAATAACACCAACAACGGGAAACAGACCAACCATGTTGTTGCTGTGGAGCTTGACACGATATACAACAGCGAGTTCAATGATATCAATGATAACCATGTTGGGATAGATATTAATGGTTTAGAGTCTGAACGATCTGCTTCAGCAGGATATTATTCTCAACTTAATGGTAAGCTCACAAACTTGACACTAATTAGTGGCCATCCAATGCAAGTTTGGATAGAATATGATGGCATGGAGAAGCAAATGAATGTCACTATAGCTCCGATTGATGTTGATAAACCTAGTAGACCACTTTTTACTTTGTCTCGTGATTTGTCGCCAATCTTAAAGAGTAGTATGTATATCGGATTCTCATCATCCACCGGTTCTGTTTTCGCGTCCCAGTATGTGTTGGGTTGGAGCTTCAGGATGAATGGCCTAGCTGAAGCACTAAATATCTCTCGCCTTCCTAAACTTCCTCGGGTAGGACCAAAGAAGACATCCAAATTCTTAACCATTGGACTGCCTGTGCTTTGTTTAAGTTTGGTTTTAGTAGCAGTTTCGAGTATATCTTATTCCATACGAAGGACAAGGAAGTTTGCAGAAGTGCTAGAAGATTGGGAGCTTGACTATGGGCCTCACCGATTTAAATTCAAAGATCTTTATACTGCCACCAAAGGATTTAGAGACGAGGAGCTGTTGGG
>Ga0325401_1007267_pt1 | contig 10755 bp, 10 predicted proteins | sample PopdelMetagenome_FD_205666 | JGI IMG/M metagenome (GOLD analysis project Ga0325401, IMG submission 205666) | Populus deltoides microbial communities from Bellville, Georgia, United States - Xylem-PdKOR-R2 | ecosystem: Host-associated > Plants > Phyllosphere > Stem > Wood/Secondary xylem | place...
ATCAATCTGCGGGCAGCTGGAGTTTTTCCTAAAAACCATTAATTTTCAAAATTAACAATTTTCATTTCAATGATATGACATATCATATTACCATTAACATGAGAGAACTATGATTATGTTTGGTATGATTTTTAGAAATTAATTTAAGTTGTTTTTTTATATTAAAAAATTAACTCAAAAAAAGTTATGAATATATTTGTTAGAAATAATTTTTTAATTAAATAAAAAATTTATTGAAAACTTGAGTCAAAATTTTAATTTAATCAAAAGTTAACATTTTTAATTTTAGAATTATAACTTATATTACATCTTTTCTTTAAAAAATATTGATTTAATTCATGATTATAAATCAAAGTTATTTTAATTTATTTTTATCACAATTTATTTATAAAAAAATAATTGAAAATTTATGCCAAATAAATTTTTAAATTTATCAACTAATAAATAATAAATATAAGTATGAATAGACAACTTAAAATTTGTTTGTTTTTATATTTTAAATTTTTTAAAAAAAGTATTTAATTTATTTTTATTTTTTTATTATATTGATGTTAAAAATAAAAAAATTTACATTAATTATTTTTTAAATAAAAAATATTTTAAAAAAAACAATAATTTTCTAAAATAAGAAAGCCTTTCCATAATGTTTTTTGTTTTCATTGGCCTGTGAAATGGGAAGACTGCCTTGCAAAAAGAATGCATGCATAAATGGAAAAGCAGAAATAGTGGGACCAGAAGAATCTACGGAATTGGATTCACTTCTCTCTCTACATCTACATTCATCATGGAGTTGGCGACCAATCCAATCCAATTCATGGGCAGAGGCAGAGCGGGCAACAGGCAATCAAGACCTTGTCTAATCTTTTCTTCTTGAATCCTTTAATTTACTGTTCTGAAAGGAAACAAACACTTGACAGGGCTTTTTTTCATTTTCCTTGGTCAAACACTCTTGTCCGTAAAACAACTCCTCCCTCATTTCCTTTGGGTCTTCAGGATCTGCCGCTTCCCTTATTTAAACCAAAACGATAATAGATCCCATAAAACTTAATTATTTTGACAAGGAGGAAATGCTGGCAGGATTTGCTTAGATTTTAGTATTTGTTCATAATAAAATTTACCAACTTTTAGGAGGATTTTTTTATTTATTTATTGCAAGTTTGAAACATACCCAGTTGGTAAATTATTATTCACAGAAGAAGTTGTTGTTTTTGTAAGGGGGGAGTTGAGAAACTTGATGGGTTTTCTTGTTGGTTCACAAAACGGTGTGAGCGGTGGTGGTTGTTTTAGGAGTTTGATAAGGAGAAAACAGGTTGATTCTGTTCATTTTAAACGACATGGTCATCATCAATTAGCCAAGGAGTTGTCTGTTCCACACCTTATTGCTATTGGTATCTTCTTCTTCTTCTTTTTTGGATAATAATTATTCTTTTTGACCAAAGAATTTCATATGGGGTTTGTTGTTGGTCTTTTTGGATCATGGGTTTTGGTTGTCTTGTTCTTCTTCATTCATTTTTCTTTGCTACTTTGCTTGATGAGTTGATGGTGATTGTGTTAATTGGTTTCTGGTCTTGGCCTTTTGCTTTGGTCAGGAATTTAAGCTTTCTTCCCCCTTTATTTTTATTGGATATGTCAGTCAGTTCCTTGTTGTCTTAACCAAATAATATTTTCTTTGTATTAACTTTTTTTTAATTAAAATTTAACTTCTATTAAAACATAAGCCAAAATGTTTGGTCCTGCCAAGCATTATCTTGATGCCAATCCAAAACGTTGAAAATATTTTATCGTTTTTGTAAGTTTCAGTATTTACTGTGTTAGTTTTCTAAGTTTCGAATGGTGGTTCATGTGCTATAGCTTGCCTTCTATCTATGAATTGCTGACTTTTGAACTGCAATCAGGTGTTGGCTCAACTATTGGAGCTGGAATTTATATTCTTGTTGGAACAGTTGCTAGGGAGCATTCTGGACCTGCTCTATTTATATCCTTTCTGATAGCTGGAATTGCTGCTGCTCTTTCAGCATTTTGCTATGCAGAACTTGCAAGTCGTTGTCCATCTGCCGGCAGTGCATATCATTATTCCTACATATGTGTTGGAGAAGGGTAAGTATTAGTTGTTTCTTCTACGAGAGCATATTTACTTCTGTGGCAGCCTCTCAAAGATTTGGTTCCTGGTTTATATCGTGTTATCTCTTTATTCAAAGGTTATAAATAAGTTGATGCTTTGCTTAATTTTTCAATTACCATTGCAACATTTTGTTGGGGGATTTGGTTGACCATATCTTGGTTCCATGATGCAATAAACTTTCAGCACGCTTCTTGCTGTTGCTGATATAGTTTCTGATTTATATAATAGTAACCTCGGGCATTGTGTTCTGGTAGTTCTTTGTTTGTATTTATGTTTTATTTTTGGACTGAATAATGCATTTTCTAGAACCTGCAATGCCCTATGCTCAGTGATTTCTACATTTTTAATTTGCAGCGTTGCTTGGTTGATTGGCTGGGCTTTAATATTGGAATACACAATCGGTGGTTCAGCAGTTGCTCGTGGCATATCCCCAAACCTAGTTCAGTGACTTTCTGTTACCTAATCTTCAATTTACTAAGATTTGGGTTCTTTTAATTCTATGGGTTTAATTATTTCAATCTTATTGTTTTGAGTATAATTAGTTTACATTGTTCTCTTTGTAGATGGAAAAGGTTCTCAATTTCCTGTTTTCACGCATTGTGATCTTGATGCATAGTGGCTAATTGCATCCCTGTTGTTGATTTAGAATTTTGGAAAGAACACAAAATTAGTAGCATTGCCAATTCTTTCATTTCTTGTATGATGTATGAAAGAACATGCTAGTAATTTTTCTCAGATGATCAAGCTAGAGTGACAACATGTCAGTCCTTTTGTGGATTCTAGCTTCAATGTAATTGAATATTTTACTAAAATGCTTGAGCTCTTTGATTATTACCATTTACATTTGAAACTTGAAGAGTCATTTGGGGCATCCTCGTTTCCTTTACAAGAATTCCTAATATATTAATGTTCTTCCATGTTTACCACTGCAAATTAAATGTCTACGATGCTTCCAGTTATTAGTCGAAGTGGTAAGTAGGTAGTATGCTTTAGACTAGATCCTTGGTTTCAACCAAAAATAAATAAATAAATCTAGGAAAGGAATTGCTGATGCTCTTTAATTTGATTAGTTGACTGACAAGGTGGTAAATAATCAGTATTTTTTTATGAGAAAGTCTTAATTTTTTTTCCTCTGATCTGTCCAGGCATTTTTTTTATGGAGGATGTTCTCCAGATTGGGATAGTCTGTGTGCTTTCTTTTATTACTTTTTTCCTTCATCAATTTTTGAATTATTGTTTATTTTTCTTACTTATTTGTTTTATGATTATAGGCATTGTTCTTTGGAGGTCAGGACAGTCTACCATTTTTTCTGGCTCGTCAACATATACCCGGGCTTGATGTTGTGGTTGACCCTTGTGCTGCTGTTCTGGTATTGGTTGTCACTGGGCTCTTGTGTGTGGGAATAAAGGAGGTCCCTACCATAACTCTTTGTCATGTTCCTTTTTTCTCTTTTGTCATGCAATTATACTTGGGTAAAGTTCTTCTTTCTTATCTTGTTATTATATTGATGTCCTCTAGTAACATCATTGTGCAGAGTACTCTGGCACAAGCTGTAGTAACCTCCATAAATGTGTGTGCCATGCTATTCATCATAATAGCTGGTAGTTATCTTGGCTTCAAGACTGGATGGGCTGGATATGAACTTCCTGCTGGGTAATAGACATCCCAGATTGTAGATTCAATTTTGAAACTTTTTCTGTAAAAAGTTCATAACTGATATGATGTTTCTGGACTCATAGGTACTTTCCTTTTGGGGTGGACGGGATGCTTGCAGGGTCTGCAACTGTCTTTTTTGCGTACATTGGTTTTGATTCAGTTGCCAGCACTGCTGAGGAGGTATGCATCTCCCTTTTTTTGGTTAATCCTTCCCTATTCTTTCCTACAGTAGTTATTTTATGTGTGCAGTCTTCATTTCATAGGAACACAGCGACTTGAGGGAATCTTATTTTGTGCCTGCATATTTTCTAACAGGTTAAAAATCCTCAGCGAGATTTACCTCTAGGCATTGGTCTCGCATTGTCTATTTGTTGTTGTTTGTATATGCTGGTCTCTGTTGTCATTGTTGGTCTGGTACCTTATTATGCTATGGATCCTGATACCCCTATTTCCTCTGCATTCGCTGCATATGGGATGCAATGGGCAGCGTAAGTTTGTTTCTTTTGGTCAAATGCGTGGTACATTACTGTTTTCTCCTAAATTATATAGGAAGTAATTGAACTGTTTTGGTTTACAAGTCCTTTTGTTGCTTGTGTGTGCAGGTACTTAGTAGCTGCCGGAGCAGTTATGGCTCTCTGCTCAACATTGATGGGCTCAATACTTCCTCAGGTAATTAAACAGAATCTTCAAGGTACTAGCATACCATATTTTTCTGACTTGCTACTCCTGGATGCAATCTGTTATATGATGAATATTGTTCGTGGTTGTTCTCAACTAGCCATGCACCTCATGACTGCCCACATAGACTATAACTTTTAGTTCAAGTACAAAGTGTATTTTGATTTCCTTTATTTCATAAACATGGCTGATCCTTCAAAACTTGTGTTGTATTAGTTTGTATTGTCTGACATTCCAGTACTTTATCAGTCGGCTCCACACTGTCTTTTCCTTCTATCATGATTCTCATTCTTTTTTTTGATAAGGAAGAGAGTATTATTAGAAAGAATGAATTGTACACAACAACATTGAGAGTAAGTCATCCTCTGGGAAAGTGAAATATACACAGTAATCTAGATCAAAATAATAAAGCACTCCAATCCCTCTGAATATCAGCTCTGGAAATGCCCCTAAAAGCTCCTGCCATGTGACACCACAAAGAAGCCAGGAAGAGTATCCTATCCCACACGAACTGCCTCAATGTGAAATGATGATTGAAAATCCTGCCTTGCCCTCCTTCCAAATGCACCAAAAACTGCACTAAAAGCACATCTCCATGGTTCTTAAAATCTCTCTCCCACCCTTGGCCACAAAAGAGATCAGCAACAGTTGTTCAACCATCCTCATAATTTCAACGGTAACAAACGCAAACAATGGGCAATACAGAAAGAGATTGACTTTGAGATTCTCTATCATGATGGAACATAACACAAATATTAGAAGACCTTGTGATGCCTAATATGCAACAAGTCATTGGTGTTAATCTCATCGAGCACCATTGTCAAGATGAAAAGCTTGTTGCAATAGGTTCATAAAGGGATTCTTGAGTAAGTAAACCATGTGTGTAATAAACTTGAGGACAGCTACTGGCTGGTTAATGCTAGAATGTGTTATTTAGGAGAGGCAATAACTCAGCTTAAATTTTCTCTAATTGGTGGTTATCTTGTACATCTGCCTTAGTGGGAAGGAATGCTTAATCTGTTTCTTTTGTCTCTTACTTTAGAAGATCCGCCAAATGTTAACTGAACTCTTCTGTTTGTTTGTGAAATTTTTTTTTTCTTGGTGAATTGTATTGACTTTGTCTTTATCTCTAAGTGGTTGATTCACACATAGATTTTGTCTTTCTCAGCCTCGAATTTTAATGGCAATGGCTAGAGATGGATTGCTGCCATCATTCTTTTCAGATATTAATAAAAAGAGCCAAGTTCCTGTTAAGAGCACATTGGTGACTGGCTTAGGTTCTGCAGTACTGGCATTTTTTATGGATGTTTCACAATTAGCCGGGATGGTAAGTGAAATTTGAAAGTAAATGTGCAGTATAGTATTGTTGTCACTGATGAGGCCTGTGTGGGTTGGGCTTGGACCCATTTACTTCAAGTTTAAGTAGGAAAGGTGATGGGACGGGAAACGGCTGAGTAGTCTCTCCCTCTCCTATTTCCTACCTGCCAAGAATAATAGTTTCCTGTGCCATCAGTTCCTGATGGAGGAAATAGGAGATTTCCTGCTTCCATCTTCATGTGTGAATGAGGGTTGTTACTGCTAATAGTTCTTTACTTTGGTAAATGAACAAATAGGTTGTCTTTCTGTAAATGTTAAACCAAAGTTTTTCCCTACCTCTGACCTGCCCCTTTGTTTTAAGATTTTTACCAGTTTCTATTATCCAACTTATGCAACACATTCAAATCAAAATCAAAAGAAAATTAATGATTGCTTCATTCTCTGGCAAGCTCATGTACATAAAAAATTCAAGAGACTGCTGCTCTATATACTATGCATGCATGTGTATTTCTATGTACATATACATACATAAATGTCCCACCTACACTAAGCAACAGTGACCTCCCCTTGAAATCCACTAATATGAAAAAGTTAAAACCCAAAGAAAGGGAGAAAGTTCACATCTTTGGTGTGCTAATTTCAAGATGGATGTCACATTTCTTGAGGTATTGTCTGACCACATTTTTTATGTTCAAATTATGAGTACCTAAACTATGGATTGTGGCATGAGAGTGGCATGCAATAACATTATGGTATATGAATAATGCCTATGGGAAACCTCTACACTTTCAAATAATTTTTTCTTACTGTAACGTCAATTCTGAATAATGTCATTTTGTGCAGGTCAGTGTGGGAACGCTTCTGGCATTCACTATGGTAGCAATTTCTGTATTGATACTGAGATATGTACCACCAAATGAGGTGCCTTTTCCATCTTCACTTCAGGAGATTATTGATTCTGTGTCATTACGGTACAGTACAGGTAGCCGAGATGTCACTAAGGAAAAGTCTGGTTTTCATGCCGGTACCTCTATGGATAGCAATTTGCCTTTATTAGGCAAAGCAACAGCAATTGAATATCCAATAATTGTAAAGCAAGAGGCTCAAGGCAATTGTAAGTTCATTTCAGCTATCGCTTTTTACTTTTCTTGGCATGCATATGAATATTACTTATTAGGATCTGTAAATAATCTAAACATCTGTCATCATCTCCAATCACCCGCCCATTTATATGGCATGTGTTTCAGAATTCCTAATTGGCATACGTAAAAGATATATTGCTTAAATTACAGTGCTTTGAAATGTTTACAGATGGTATTCATCTATAGATTTTAATCTAAAGATGTTAGACCTGACTCCCAGTACTTTAACGTAGTGTAGCACCTGAGCTGAATTTATTGCGCAACTTTGACTTTCATCTGATGGTTTGTAACTTTGATTCTTGTTTATTTTTAATTTGTTTCAGTTGTTATAAATGAAGGGAGCAGGCGAAAAATTGCTGGCTGGACCATAACAGCCACATGTGTTGGGGCATTTCTCCTTGCTTATGCAGCTTCAGACTTGAATCTTCCCAGGTGGGTCAATATTAACCGTAACAGTAATTTCCAGTTACATACATACATTTCCCAATGCTTTTGGACAAGACATGAACTTTTTTCTGCTTTTCTTTCAATGCTATTATTTGATTGGATTGTTCCTCCATCAGACTTCTTCGTTTTATAGTGTGTGGAATTGGTGGTGCACTTCTCCTTTTTGGTCTGATTGTGCTGACCTGTATAGAACAAGATGATGCGAGGCACACCTTTGGGCATTCAGGAGGTATGTGGCTTTTTGCTCTTATACCCAGTGCAGTTTCTTGTTTTCATAAGGTCAGTCTAGTTACTACATGCACATAAATTTGATGGAAACGTCATAATATGTCAAGTACATGCATTTAGCATGCCATTTATATAGGATAACTTGGATGTCTGACCATGGGCCTTTATGTTACATAATAAAAAAAAAATGCTCAACTATAGTAATGCCCTTCCACAGTTAGGAATTAATTTCTGTGTCGTGTTCCCAAATAAAGGAGTTCTCTTGTAGGTCAACTGCTCACTTGAATCGCTCTGGAGGAAACGGTATGTTCAACAGTCTAGCCACAATACTTGCTAATAACATGTGGACATTCAAGTAAATCCAGCGGTTAAGCTACCATTATCTATAGCATCCTGAGATAGTTCCTAGATGGGACTCCACTAGGTTTCCATTGGCTCTCATAACTGCACACGTGAGGAGTGTTCTATACAGGCATGCTCGTCTTCCAATCGAGTCTTATCTCATACCACTGCATGTTGTTAGTGTATTAAATTCTAATCATTACTTGATTCGGTAGGTTTTGTATTACCAGGCATTCATTTGCCGTGTAAACACACACAAGTATATGTTACCATATAGCTGGTTATGTTGGTATTACATTATTAAGAATTCGTTTGATTAAAGTTTGGTGAACTAAGAAAAATTGAATATCTTTTCAGGTTTTATTTGCCCATTTGTTCCACTCCTTCCTCTTGTCTGCTTTCTTGTCAACATCTACCTTTTGATTAACCTTGGGTGAGTGAAAATCAATCAAGCTGCAGTTACTATGCGATTACCATTCAGAGAATTAGTATTTTGCCTATTTATTGAACATTTCTTTGTGTATTTATCCAACAATCCTCTTGTATGATTTGTTCATTCTGTGGATCTTCATTTCTCTTTCTCAACATGTCATATAACATGCTTCCTCCCTCTCTCGCTGACCTTTCAGTGCTGCCACTTGGACCCGTGTCTCTGTATGGCTTATAGTTGGAGTGCTTGTATATACGTTCTATGGGCGGACACACAGCTCACTGCTGGATGCTGTCTATGTGCCTGCAACTCACGCTGATGAAATTTATCGCAGCTCTGGAGAAAGTTCAGCATAGAATAATGCATTTCCAGTTTACAGCATCCAGGATGCAATCCCATGCGGTTCTTACAACAGAATCTCTTTGTTGTATGATTATAATCATTTATAATATTATTTCCCCCCTTCCCCATTTGTTATTTGTTTTATTATAAGTTATAATATTAGTGATGGCTTAAATCTGTCTTATGTAGTATATAATATATACATAGGTGGGTGGTTTGGGGACTTGCTCAAAACAATGTAAATATTCTGATTCAAGAAGATCCTTTCTTTTATAGAATTTACAATGACTCTCTCTCTCTCTCCCTCTCTCTCTACACACGCAACACATCTGCGGTGTGTGTGCCAGGACCTGGATTTCCTTTGCACTTGCCTTGATGCAAACCATCCCATTTATGTGGGGTTTTTTTCCAATGATAAGTTAAATTGATAGTCTCATGTTTAATCATAGTTCCTGTGTAATTCTCTCTATCATTGCCTCCTAACTTGGTGGACTTTGCAAACAAATGTGTTGCAGAACTCTCGGCCCACATAATAGCCAGATCCACTTCTCTGCTAATCTTGAAATGAGTCCCCAAAGATTAGTAGATACTAGATTGTTTAGCTGTGATATGCTGCGTGTAGAATTATTTTAAGTTTTTAATTTGATATATACTTGCAGAAACACTTTTAAAACACTTAAAGAAATGTTGGATGATATATTTTTTTTTTAAAAATAATAAAATAATGATATATTCAATCGATATAACTTAATTATAGTTAATATATGAGACTTGTTATTTGAGGTATGAGATTGTGATAAAACCATGGAATCCATATAAAACAAATTAGAAAGCTCGATTATAATAAATCAAATATTAAAGATCAAAAACAGAACAAATAAAAAAAAAACTAAAAAAATGACCTGAGTAAACCAATATGGTGGTTAGCGCAACACTGCAGGCCGGACCAGATGTTTTTGAACATAAAAGAGTAAAAGTTTAGGTGACACTAGGATTTCTAAAAAAGAAGGAACAACCCGAAACTTGGTTCATTGAGTTGACCATGTTTAATAAGTTCAATTAATTTAATAATATAAAAAAACAACTCTAATTTAATAATATGAAAAACCAAGCAAACTCAAACGAATATGCAAAATTTATGTTAATCTTAAAAAATCACAACCTATTAAATCTCAAACATGAACTCAATCAAGAAGCTCAATTCTCACGCGTCAATAACTTTTTTTAAATCGTTATTGATATTAATTAGAAGACCAAATTGCCCCTAAGACCAAATGAATATAACAAAAAAAAATAATAATATGAGATTACAAATAAGTCCTTGAAGTTAAGCTTTAAGAATTTTGATTTTAAGAGCAATAGAGTAATTACACCGTGCTTTGAAAAGTGAAATTTTAAAAAACAAAAAAAGAGAGCCTAGACTTAAGTTAAAGAATTTTGCTTTTAAGAGCACTCTAGTAATTTAACTATACAAAAAAAATTGTAAAAAAGATAACAATAACCTCAGTCAATTAAAAAATATCTAATCAATAGAATTTGACGCGGACAAATCTATAACAACCCTAATTTTTAGCATACAAAATCATATGTCTATTCCATAGGTTAACCAAAAACCATTATATATTTTTTTCTTTTCTCATGTGTTGTAAGCTATAAATAGTCTAACCAAATTTCTACTTAAATTTTGTTAGAGTTTTCTTTATATTAAAACCATCTAAAGTTATCAACACACTTCTATATACATCTTAAAATAATGTATAATCATGGTTGAACCATCCTGGACCTTTTGCCAAACTCATTCACAACCACATCATTCAAAAACAATAAATTTTATATCCATCATCACATACATTTATATTTGACTTACTAATATAATTTAATGCATTACAAGTTATTAGTTTCATAAACATCTATATTATTCTTAGTTAAATAATTCAAAAGAAAGTTATCAATATTTAAATACATACCAAAACTTGCCTACCAATTACATAGTTAAATCTAATTTGAAAGAGAAATAATGACAGAAATCTACTAATTTGTTCTAGGATTA
>Ga0325401_1007268_pt1 | contig 10753 bp, 13 predicted proteins | sample PopdelMetagenome_FD_205666 | JGI IMG/M metagenome (GOLD analysis project Ga0325401, IMG submission 205666) | Populus deltoides microbial communities from Bellville, Georgia, United States - Xylem-PdKOR-R2 | ecosystem: Host-associated > Plants > Phyllosphere > Stem > Wood/Secondary xylem | place...
CAAGATCTAAAAGAAAAAAAAAGAGCTTTGTTGTACTGTAGTTCGAAAATATCTAGAAAACTCTTGTTTTACAAGGATAATAATATACAACTAGTCCTAGGTTAAATATCTTTTTTATATGGAAAAAGTAGCCGTCTCGATTAAATGGATATGAAGACTTTCAAGTGGTATCACGATCATGAGGAGAAAATTAAGGATTTCTTTTTTGGAGATTTCTGCACAAAATATATATTTAAACGAAGAAATCAGCCGCCATCTCTTACCAATTCTTTCATCCTTATCTACCAATTGAATTTTGATCTGGTGTCTTTTTGCAAAGGAGAATTTTAAAGAAAAAGAAATATATTAAAATTTCTGCACAAAAAAAATAATTTTAATATATTACTAAACAAAAATAATTTTTAAAAACAATTATTTTCATAATTCTATATACTACCTCGATTATTTTCGGTTCGATTTGATTTTTATCAAAAAAAATAACAAAACTGGTTCTGTTTTAAAAAAAAACTGAAACCAGTTCAAACTGACCGGTTTTAATTTGATTATTTTAGAATAAAAACTAATTCAAATTGACCAATTCTAGTTTGGGTTAGTTTGCCTTAATTTTTCTAGCCCGGGGGTGGTTTTAAAGTCTAATGAGATCACAATCATGAGTGTTTCTTTCAAATTAGCACAATTAATAAATTTATTTAGAAAAACAAGATCTAAAAGAAAAAAAAAAGAGCTTTGTTGTACTGTAGTTCGAAAATATCTAGAAAACTCTTGTTTTACAAGGATAATAATATACAACTAGTCCTAGGTTAAATATCTTTTTTATATGGAAAAAATAGCCGTCTCGATTAAATGGATATGAAGACTTTCAAGTGGTATCACGATCATGAGGAGAAAATTAAGGATTTCTTTTTTGGAGATTTCTGCACAAAATATATATTTAAACGAAGAAATCAGCCGCCATCTCTTACCAATTCTTTCATCCTTATCTACCAATTGAATTTTGATCTGGTGTCTTTTGCAAAGGAGAATTTTAAAGAAAAAGAAATATATTAAAATTTCTGCACAACAACTATAATTTTAATATATTTTTAAATAAAAATAATTTTTAAAAGCATAATCCTACATACCTACCAATTGATTTGACTCTTTTTTTTTCTTCAGCATCCCTTCTTGAAATCCTACATGTCAAGTTATCGATATCTACGCTCTAATTAAAGACATAGAACATGATAAGTATGCATCCCTGACGCGGGACCCGTTTATCACTATTATGGAATGTTATTATGTATATATATTTATCTTGTATTTACCTTATATAGGTTTCTGATCATGTGTATTAGACTACATGGTTAGTATCATGTACAACCCTACATCTATATATATATTACAAAAGGGGAGTGTTGTATACAATACATATCAGAGCCTCCATAATATTATCTAATACTCCTTCTCCCTTAACTTCAACTTGGTATCAGAGCATTATATTCAAAAGAGCTTCCATCGGCGCCTCCCTCTTCTTCTCATGGATTCTACTGTAGCTCAATCTTCCTCTCTTCCTACAGCAAACATGCCAGCTGTAGCATTCCCTGTTCTCCCTGCTAATTCTTCACTTATGCAACCTGCGTCAGGTTTTTCAATGGCTCCTCCTAGATTTTTTGCGTCTGCACCTATTCCTTCTATTGGATGCAGCTTTCCTTTAACAATGGCAGCAATACCTTCCTCTGCACCGATTGTTTCGATACTGCCAGGACGCCCCTCTGCAGCATCAATCGTTCCCAACACACATCTTCATGGTGCTGCTGTAGTCCCTCTCTCAAATACTCATCAGGTTATCTCATTGAAATTGACCACCAATAACTATTTGTACTGGAGAATGCAAATAAAACCATATTTGTTGGGTCAGGGTGTGTGTCGCACGTCAAAATCCGCGCGGCGTCGGCGTCCCGGCCTGCCTGGCGATTTTTCTCTCTGTTATTGGAATTGATTTTGTTGGGAGTCGCCACCTAGTATTTAATTGAGGGTTACTAGGAAACCCAGGTATACTGGTCTTGTCAGAGATTCGCGGGTAAGGGACTGGTTGTGGTTAGGGAAGATATTAGCACCCCTAACGCACCCTACCTGAGGTAAGCTGCTTCGTGGCTGTGATGTGTTAAAGAAGTTTTAAAAATTGTCTTTTCATCGGATTTTAGAAATACAAGTTTGTACTTCTACACCATGATCCAATGAAAATATTAAATCCTTCTTTATTCTTGGCAGTTTTATCCTAAAAAAAAAATATATCCATAAAAACAACATTCAAGCACACACATACATTTTTTACTATATTTTTTCTTTTATTTTGTTGTTTTTTTTCTTTTCTTTTTACATCCACAATACAAATTATAATATTCAAAAAAATAAATAAAAACTACATCAAATAATCCAAACTTTACAAAACAGTCCTCAAAACTCCAGGAATTGCAAAGGAAGTGCTTCAGGAACTGCAGAAATTCGTGCAGGAACGCTGGCAGCGCGTGTTCCAACGCGCCCCCGTTCCTGGCGGCGCGTGGCTTCACGCGCCGCCGCTGATGCCGGAAACGGGCGGATCTGCCCTGCTTTCTCCTTCTCTTCCCTTCCCTACCGGCTGTGAGGAACACCACTACCTGCAAAACACAAAAACACAAGCAACAGTCTCTTTTGGTTTTATTTTTCTTAGATACGGTTCCTTCGGGTCTGTCACGGTTGGATCTGCTTCACTGCAGAGCGGTCTCCTCCGGTCATCTTCTTCTTCTTCTCCTCTGCTCCATGTGCTGCGAGGCAAGAAGGAACAGACAAGGGAGTGGTGTCGCTGCTGGAGACTGGGTCGGCCGAGAGAGGGAAGAAGGACAGCGCTACTGCTGGTGTTCGGCCGCCACTGCGACCGACAATGAAGAATGTGGGTCTGTGGCCGCTGAAGCTCCGGTGGAGGCAAGGGGAGAGATCGGTTGGCTGAGGAGAGATGGGGCTGTTGTGTTGTTGCTACCGATGGAGGCTGTTCGGCCGACTGTTCTGGTGAAGGAAAATGGCGTTGGGTGAAGGCTGGAGTGGGAGCAGCCAAGGAGATAGTGAGGAAATGCAGAGATGAAGGGAAAAGGGAGAAGATCGGTTGCGGGTTGGAAGGAAAATGGAGCCGCTGCCTCTTGGTTTTTGGCCGAGACAAACGATCGGCTAAGAGGGAAGAAGAGGAACAGGGGGAACAATCTTGTGGTGAGCGAGGCAGAGGGCGTGTCTTGTGCTCTCTGGTTTCGGCTTTAAAGATGAGTGAAAATGGGGGGAATGGTGATGGCTGGTTTGGCTGTGTGTGGGGGCGCTGGTTCTGGCCAAAAAACCAGAGGAAAGGGAGGGGGGCGGCGCTCCCTTGAAGAAGGATGGGTTTAGGGTTAGGTTTTTTTGTTTTTTTTTCTGATGTTGTCAAAATTGCCCCTCCTCCCTTTAGCTTGAGTTGTAGGCTGGTATTTATAGGCAAAATGTTTTTCAGGTTTCAAAATTGGTCCCTCAAGTTTTGTGTTTGACCCTTAATTTCAATCAATTCACTTGGTAAATATTAAATTAGGTCTCTTAAAATTCTGATCTTTTCAATTAAGTCCAAATTAAGCTCCCAAACTTAATTTTTCACCAATTAAGTCCTCCAATTAATTTGACCCGCTTAAAGTACAATTAAGTCCTTGCACTTAATTAACTCCTTCAATTGGACTCAAATTAATTCTTGAACATGATTAAAATTTAATTTGGCCCATGATTAAATCAAATTGGCCCATTAAAAATTTAATTATGTCATTGGACTTAATTTTTATGCAAATTCGTCCAATACTCTTTTAATTTGACCTTTGAATTTGCATTTTTCTATTTTTGGGCATAACAGGGTACAATTAGGCCTTGAAATTCCTCCAAAAATTGCAGCTTGATTTTCGCCTATTTTTGCAGCCTTTCTTGGCCAGCTTTCTCTGCATTACCAGCCTTTATTTTATTTTTTTGATTTTGATTTTTTTTTATTTTGGAAAAAAAAGTGAATTTTGGGGAATCACCCAAAATTAGGTGATGACAGTTGCCCCCCTCTTTACAATGCTTATGATAGAAAGTCTCGTAAGAGAATTTAGATAGTAAGCGTTGTAAAGAAAAAAAAAGGATGAGATATGATTTACTCATCTTGTTGAGGAATGATGAATCTTCTTGAGGGCTAGAAAGCGCACTCAGAGTAAAAACTGGAAGATTTTTTTTGAAGACTCAAAGATTTTGAAATGGTCGAATTGTCATGGGTGACCTACCCAGCGAAAAATGCAAAGATTTTTTTACAGAGATGAAAAATATGATGATTTTTCAAAGTGGTGGTCTCATTGTAATGGGTGACCTACCCAGGTGAAAAACACGAAGATTTTAAAGTGGGGAAAAATACAAAGATTTTTTTCAAAAGTGGTCTTGTTGTAATGGGCGACCTGCCAGGGTGAAAGGTTTTGAAAAATACAAAGATTTTTTCAAAAATACCAAATTTTTCAGAGTGGTGAGAAATGCGAAGATTTCTCAAAATGGTGAAAAATGCAAATATTTTTCAAAGTGGTGAAAAATGTAGAGATTTTTCAAAGTGGTCTTGTTGTAATGGGCGACCTGCCCGGATGAAAATTTTGGAGGTGGTGAGAAATGCAAGAATTTCTCAAAATGGTTTAATTGTTATGGGCAACCGGTCCAAAAATGGAAGAACTTTTAAGGTGGTTAGAAATGCAAGGATTTCTCAGAATGGTTTCATTGTTATGGGCAACCGGCCCAAATGGAAAACATTTGAAGGTGGTGAGAAATGCAAGGATTTCTCAAAATGGTTTCATTGTTATGGGCAACCGACTCAAATGGAAAAAATTTGAAGGTGGTGAGAAATGCAAGAATTTCTCAAAATGGTTTCATTGTAATTGGCAAGCAGCCCACATGGAAGATGAAAAAGGTTTTCAAAGAGGTCTGATTATAATGGGTGACCTACCCGGGCGAAAAGACAAAATGTCTGAAAGGGAAGACATGATAGGACTCGATGGGGAACGAGGGCTGAAAAGCACACTCGAAAGGACGTAGGGTTAGAAAAACACACTACCTAAGAGGTGTGTGCTCAAAGGCGCACTCTAAAGGAGGCAGGTTGGAAAACACACCACCTAAAAGGTGAAGGCTCGAAGGCGCACTAAAAAAGAGGCAGGGTTGGAAAACGTACTACCTAAAAGGTTAAGGCTCTAAGGCGCACCAAAGTGAGGCAGGGTTGGAAAACGCACTACCTAAGGGGTGAGGGCTCGAAGGAGCTCTAAAAAAAGAGACAGGGTTGGAAAACGCACTACCTAAGGTGGTTGATGGCTTAAAGGCGCACTAAAAAAAAGAAGGCAGGGTTGGAAAACGCACTACCTAAGATGGTTTATGGCTCGAAGGCGCACTAAAAAGGAGGCAGGGTTGGAAAACACACTACCTAAGGTGGTTGGTGGCTCGAAGGCGCACTAAAAAAAGGCAGGGTTAGAAAACACACTACTTAAGGGTGCATTAAAAAAAGAGGCAGGGTTGGAAAACACACTACCTAAGAGGGTTGATGGCTCGAAGGAGCACTGAAAAGGAGGCAGATAGGGCTAGCAAGCATACTACCTAAGGTGGTTGATGGCCCGAAGGCGCACTAAAAGGAGAAGGTAGGGTTAGAAAACGCACTACCTAAAATGGTCGAGGGCTCTAAGGTGCACTAAAAAGGGGGTAGGGTTAGAAAACACACTACCTAAGAAATGGTGGCTCAAAGGCGCACTCAAAAAGAGGGTTGTAAGGTGCACCAGCTGGGATGTTCGATGGCCCGAGGGCGCACTCAAAGAGAAGGAAGATAGGGCTAGAAAGCACACTATCTAAAATGGTGGAGGGCTCTAAGGTGCACTCAAAGAGAAGGAAGATAGGGCTAGAAAGCACACTATCTAAAATGGTGGAGGGCTCTAAGGCACACTCAAAAGGAGGCAGGGTTAGAAAACACACTACCCAAGAGGTGAGGGCTCAAAAGCGCACTAAAAAAAGGAGACAGGGTTAGGAAACACACTACCTAAGGTGTGAGGGCTTGAAGGCCCACTCAAAAAGAAGGTAGATAGGGCTAGAAAGCACACTACCTAAGATGTGAGGGCTCGGAAGCCCACTCAAAAAGGAGGTAGGGTTAGAAAACACACTACCTAAGGTGTGAGGGCTCGAAGGCCCACTCAAAAAGAGGTGATGGTTAGACACTAATCTATCAAGGATGAAAGTAATGCATCATGATTAATATGCATGTATACTTACCTGAGAAATGTAGGTCCCCTTTTCTTCATGGAGTTTTCCTTTCTCAAAAGTTGGAGTGCTGGCAGTAGACTTTGATGGCTTTCTCGCTCTTGCTTACTCGAGTCATATCTTATGATTTTGACCACTTGGAAGGGCTTCATATCATCATATTTCTTTGTCCTCCGCCCCTTTATCTCAAGAGTTGCCAATTTTGCCCAATAGTTTCTTAGAAAGGGAATCATGGAGCCAGCTCTACCAGATGTTTTTGATTGCCCCCTAACTTGATCATGCCCCCAAGTATTCAAATCAGGTTTGGGGATGAGGCTATGTGAAGGAAGATTTGTATATTTACAAGGAGTTGTTTTCATGTAGAATTTTTGGAATTTCAAAGCTATTCCAGACACAAAAATCATTTTGACATCGATTCAAAGCAAACTCATTCTGAAGAGATTCAAGTGATTCCTATGGAGAGGTTTTCAGAAGTGATGAAAACTTTTTGTTTTGCTTTTTGGTGAAAAATATGAAGTGACATTTGGTTGGTCACAAAAGGTTGAAATTTCAATTTAAGGGTTATTGAGAACCGTGTTTTGACAAAAATGTGAAGAACATGAAGTGACATCTGGTTGGTCACAAAAAAGGTTTAAATTTCAATTTGAGGGTTATTGAGAACCGTGTTTCGAAGCATTCATTTTATTTGCATGAATAATGATTTTGTTTCGCATGAGAAAGCACTGCCTACCGATCCAGATTGCTTGCCTTTGATCAAAAAGGGCTTGAGTAGGCACGTAATGTAGGCTTGGGCTATTGGCCATGAAGAAAAGGATATTCGTAGGCTCAAAAGGTGTTTAAGGGACTTTAAGACTAAGGATCACTAGTGCTTGTATCCCAAACTTTTGCTCATACATTTCTGGACCTTGGAATTGATTTGTAAAATGGTCCACGGTGCCCCCCAGTGTTGGGCTTGGGCTCTTTCTCTTTGTTTTTGTTTTCTTCATTTGATTTTGAGCATCATTGCATTGGCTTTTTTTTTTGCTCAAAATTTTTGGATCATTTGGATTTTTTTTCATGCCCCCCAGCTTTGTACGGGCACCTTCGATTGATTGAGAACTTTCTTTTATGCCCCCCAGTATTGTTCGGGCACTTTCAATCGTTGAGGTTTTTCATGCCCCAAGAGTTATTTGGGCACTTTCAATCATTAAGGATTTTTTGCACTTGCCCCCCAGTCTGGGGTGTGATCCTAGTCAAGGTTATTTTAAGAAAAATCTATTAGGCTCAAAAGAGGACTACAAAGGATATATTTCAGCATTGTGAAGGATTATCAAAGATGGCCTTTCTTCATCTCAAATGCATACATTTAAGATCGGTAAACCTTGCTTTCATGCGAGTATGCAGAGTGATTTCTCATTATTCATGCAATCAAAACTCAGCTTTAGAGTCACTTCATGGTGTTTGTGTTTTTTTTTTTTTGGGTTTTCTAGGTGTATGGTTACATCTGTAAGGAATCACCTGAATTTCCAGAACTCGTTTGTTTCGGACAAACACCAACATGATTTTTGTTTTTTTACTAAACTTTGATTTCACAAACACCAACATGATTTCTGTTTTTTTACTAAACTTTGATTTCCCAAAAATCCTTGTGAAAACATGCATAGTTTTGGAAGAAAGGGGAAACACGCCCAAAGATTCTTGGCGCAATGGTTTCATGTTCAAAGGTTATGTTCAATGTGTTATTTGCATGAAACAACAAAAAAAATGAAGGCATGTCATGAACACAGGAAAACACATGATCTTATTAACAAGAAAGGCTCAATGGACAGGGAAAGTCTTGTGGAATTTCGAGCCAAATTACCAATAAAAACTGGAATAGGTTGAAACAAAAATCAAGGAGTTTTTGCAGGCATGATCGAACAGAGGTTGTTTTTTTGGCAGAACAAGAATAGGCTCCATTCTGCAACGGTGATGCAATTCCCCTTCGGATTGTGTTAAGGCTCTTGACCATGTTTGCCCCCCAATTTCTTCGGGTTGAGTCATTGTTGGTGTTTGAACAAAGATGATAGGTCAATTGGAAGGAATTTCCCTAGATATATTTTTCAATATTTGCTCGAGTAAGCTAGAGGTGAGTCAAGCTTTTGTTTAGAAACTCCAACTCTTTTTGAAAATGGATGCTATGACGAGCATGCTCTTTGTCTCCAATGTTTTTCACTCAAAATTAGGGGTTGTAGACTCGAAGGGGACCCACTTTCTATTTTGGTGCATGCATGACAAAATGTATGAACATGAAATCTATATGATGAGCTCGCCCTTCAAGGGGTGACATATGATCGTAACTCTTGCATGATGAAACAAGAATCTTGATTCTTGCCCAAACTCTACAATGAAAATTTTCGGAGTGACGATCATTCTGTCACCCACAAGTCTTGAGTTCAAGATGCTTCAAGAAGGGTTCGCCCCAATGCAAATAAATGATAGTGCATACAACCTAAGGACAGGTACTATTCATTATGTGAACATGGGTAGGTTTTCTACTTGGTCTCAAAAGGGTCTATGAACTGCCCAGTGACTACCTCACGTGAAGGTAGTATAGGGGTTTCCAAGGAATGGTTGGGGCACGATGTGACCGCCATTACCGATTAAACACTCAGCTCATAGTTGGATATTTCACAAATCTGAACCCCGACTGAAAGTCATGAGGCAGACCGCTACTCCCCACCTAACTTAGAAGCTTGTGTGTGCTTTCAAAAATAAATACACGTGATGCGTGAAACAATTCTAAAAATGCATGGATAAAATAAACAAGACAAAAATGGCAAAACTTAAACACATCAAATACACAAAGCTTAGTCCAATATTGTCAGAAACAGTACCTCCCCAGCGGAGTCGCCATTCTGTCGCACGTCGGAATCCGCGCGGTGTCGGCGTCCCGGCCTGCCTGGCGATTTTTCTCTCTGTTATTGGAATTGATTTTGTTGGGAGTCGCCACCTAGTATTTAATTGAGGGTTACTAGGAAACCCAGGTATACTGGTCTTGTCAGAGATTCGCGGGTAAGGGACTGGTTGTGGTTAGGGAAGATATTAGCACCCCTAACGCACCCTACCTGAGGTAAGCTGCTTCGTGGCTGTGATGTGTTAAAGAAGTTTTAAAAATTGTCTTTTCATCGGATTTTAGAAATACAAGTTTGTACTTCTACACCATGATCCAATGAAAATATTAAATCCTTCTTTATTCTTGGCAGTTTTATCCTAAAAAAAAAATATATCCATAAAAACAACATTCAAGCACACACATACATTTTTTACTATATTTTTTCTTTTATTTTGTTGTTTTTTTTCTTTTCTTTTTACATCCACAATACAAATTATAATATTCAAAAAAATAAATAAAAACTACATCAAATAATCCAAACTTTACAAAACAGTCCTCAAAACTCCAGGAATTGCAAAGGAAGTGCTTCAGGAACTGCAGAAATTCGTGCAGGAACGCTGGCAGCGCGTGTTCCAACGCGCCCCCGTTCCTGGCGGCGCGTGGCTTCACGCGCCGCCGCTGATGCCGGAAACGGGCGGATCTGCCCTGCTTTCTCCTTCTCTTCCCTTCCCTACCGGCTGTGAGGAACACCACTACCTGCAAAACACAAAAACACAAGCAACAGTCTCTTTTGGTTTTATTTTTCTTAGATACGGTTCCTTCGGGTCTGTCACGGTTGGATCTGCTTCACTGCAGAGCGGTCTCCTCCGGTCATCTTCTTCTTCTTCTCCTCTGCTCCATGTGCTGCGAGGCAAGAAGGAACAGACAAGGGAGTGGTGTCGCTGCTGGAGACTGGGTCGGCCGAGAGAGGGAAGAAGGACAGCGCTACTGCTGGTGTTCGGCCGCCACTGCGACCGACAATGAAGAATGTGGGTCTGTGGCCGCTGAAGCTCCGGTGGAGGCAAGGGGAGAGATCGGTTGGCTGAGGAGAGATGGGGCTGTTGTGTTGTTGCTACCGATGGAGGCTGTTCGGCCGACTGTTCTGGTGAAGGAAAATGGCGTTGGGTGAAGGCTGGAGTGGGAGCAGCCAAGGAGATAGTGAGGAAATGCAGAGATGAAGGGAAAAGGGAGAAGATCGGTTGCGGGTTGGAAGGAAAATGGAGCCGCTGCCTCTTGGTTTTTGGCCGAGACAAACGATCGGCTAAGAGGGAAGAAGAGGAACAGGGGGAACAATCTTGTGGTGAGCGAGGCAGAGGGCGTGTCTTGTGCTCTCTGGTTTCGGCTTTGAAGATGAGTGAAAATAGGGGGAATGGTGATGGCTGGTTTGGCCGTGTGTGGGGGCGCTGGTTCTGGCCAAAAAACCAGAGGAAAGGGAGGGGGGCGGCGTTCCCTTGAATTTTGATCTGGTGTCTTTTGCAAAGGAGAATTTTAAAGAAAAAGAAATATATTAAAATTTCTGCACAAAAAAAATAATTTTAATATATTACTAAACAAAAATAATTTTTAAAAACAATTATTTTCATAATTCTATAT
>Ga0325401_1007272_pt1 | contig 10748 bp, 6 predicted proteins | sample PopdelMetagenome_FD_205666 | JGI IMG/M metagenome (GOLD analysis project Ga0325401, IMG submission 205666) | Populus deltoides microbial communities from Bellville, Georgia, United States - Xylem-PdKOR-R2 | ecosystem: Host-associated > Plants > Phyllosphere > Stem > Wood/Secondary xylem | place...
AAGTCGAAGGCGATGGAGCGGAAGGAAGTGGCTGTGGACAAGGTGCAGGAGCGGGACAAGGTGGTCCAGCTGATCAGCCTAACAGACAGGTGATCTCGATCATCATCAGGAATTATGATGACAGTTTGGATAGGACAGAATCACTGGATATCACAGATACCCAAACTCCTTTTGATTTCTATGAGCAGCTCCATGGTTTGTATGTGCAATTGGGTCATGGTTCTTCATATCATGAAAATCTTTACCGCATACACCCATGGTTTCACTTTACCCTAAGTTACATGGCTGAGGATGGAGCTTCTTTGGACGAACTTGGGCGTTATGATGATCGAATTCCTGAAACAGATGGTCAACGTCAGAGGCGCTGGTATCATCTCAAGAGTCGTTTGAGCTACATCGTTGCTAAGAAAGATCATCGTCATGTCTAGTTCTTCTTATATATGACTTAGATCATATATGTTCCTAGCTATTAACTTGTCTACAGTGCTTTAGATAAATGTTAGTTTTTGCTGGGATATTGTTATCTTCTTAATTATTTAGGATTTATCTATCCAATTATCTTTTGGATGATTATGGATTTGCGTGAATATTAATGTAGAATGTTTGCGCTAATATTGATTAAGATCTATGTTTTCTAATTTTCCAGATTTTTCCTCAAAACTTATGTTGTTTCATAGTGATCATATAGGCTTCCCAAGACAAAAAAACAAAAAAAAAACAAAAATTCTCACAATTTGTCAATTGTGAACTTGGAATATTTTTCATTAGTATTTTTGCTGCTTAATTTTTTCCAATTTCTCTGATATCGACAAAACTTTGCTCGCAATTTTTTTATTGCTCGTTATTTTTACTTAAACTATTTAAAAAAACAAATAGAAACTTCTTGAAGGATGATTTCACTAAAATATGCCTACATATTTTCTTTTATGCTTGTATTAATTTTTTTTTCAGTTCGAGTTTTATTTATTTCCATCAATGTTTTCCTACACATTGAAATAGGGATATAAAAGATTGAGAAATATATTTATATATGTGGTGTTGAACAGAGAGCATAATCTACAGTGAAAAATAATATCAAGAGAAGCTGAATGTGACCAGTACTGGTAGAAAGAACTTAACTGGGAGTAAATAATTATAGATTAGTTTTTTGTTGTTGTGGAAAACAATTTAAATAGTTTCTTTGGTTTCAAAAAGTAATAAATCAGTCCTTTCATGCTCATTTACAACTTATTTTTTTATTTTGTTTTAAGAAATAGAAAAAGATTGATGAAAAGAAAATTAAGAAATAAATAATATTAAAATATTAAACATGAATAATTAACACTAATCAGTAGAATAATTAGTTTTAAAAATTAAAGAACATTTAATTCATTTTGCAAAACTAGAAAGAATATATTATAATTTACTCAATTGGTTATATAATAAAAAAAGTCGGTATCTAGTATGGTTATTATATTAATTGATTTTAGAGTGAATTATAGTTTTTTTCAGATATCAAGAGACTACGTCTAAAACCACTTAAAAGTTTGAAGATTTGATGACAAAACCCCTCTATTACAACCAAAATATCCTTAATTATTACTTACAATAAAAAAATTTTAAATTAAGAAATTTTAAAAATTAGAGAATGAATATAAAAAAGAAGATTCAGAACAAAATTGACGGGAATTAAATAGTTGAATTAATATTGTCTATATACTAAAATTATTAATAATGTCCTATGCTTTATATTCTCTCTTAATTTGTTTTAGTTCTTAATTTCATTTTTTTTATAATACTAATTAAAGGCAATTTTATCATAAAAGGAATTTTTGTTATATTTTCTTAATTGTTAAGGGGAATTTTGTCAAATCTTCAAAATTTTGGATGAACTCTATAATTTCCGCAATACCCCAAGATGATAAATGTAATTTATTCTTAATTTTAAAATTGCATTGGTGTAGAATAAGCAATGCTCATGGAAGCTTTTTTGAGTTTGGTGGATTTAATACGATTAAGGGATAATTACTCGATTAATTGTGATTTATTTTTTTATTTCAGAGGATTTATTAAAAAAAATATCATGTTTATTATAATATATTTAAAAATATAGTTGCGATTGCTTTTCAAATTAAAAATATATAAAATGAAAATTAAAAAAAAAAACCATAAAACTTGAAAGTAAGAAAATTTTGAAGCTAAATTGAGACAGCCTATAATGATTTTTTTTTGGGGAAATAGTAGTGTAATTCTCGGTAACATCAAACCATTTCTACCAAACATAGCCACTAGCACTGGTATAAAGCAACTTGATGGTTTGACTCAAGGTGACGGTCTTCCGTAACTATGCTAAAGCTAGTGTCTCTTCCCACATCAACCACAAGAGAGAAAAGTTAAATTTACTGCAGAAGAAAAAAGACAATTCTTGCATTAATTTGCAGAAACTTTATAGTACGAACAAAATTTTCCATGATCTGAATCGGAATGCGCAAATCTCTAGTGAAATAATAAGACCGAAAATAAAAAAAGTTCGGTCTACAAGAGACTAATGCTGAACTAAAATTGTTAGGAGAGCAGTTTGAAATTTGAACCTCATGACAGAGCTATAATTTACAAATGCTGAAGGAAAACTCGATAAAAATTTGAAAACCTGGAAAATTATTTGAACAAGAAGTTCTAATTTTCTTTTTTAGTCCAGTTTTCCGGAATATTTGAGTATTACGTTCTCTGATTCTAAACAGTCTGTCCTATATTTCTTCAGATTGCAACCACACAAAAGCCAATTTTCTGTGCTACTGAAGTTCAATGTTATTGTTGTTCGCATCTTATGCGAAAGCGAATTCAGAAGCCAATGCAAAGTGATCACTACCCTCATTTATGAACAACACAACGACAATTAAACTATCAAAAAGTGCATTGCAGAAAAATCAAATAATTAAATGCATTCTCTCAGATTATAGGTAACCACTTTGCATTTCTTTACCTCATGCTTTCAGGTATGGAATTCCAGCCAAGAATGGATGATGGGGCTAGACGAACAAGAAGAGGCCAAATAGGTGTCTTTCAAAACCCAACTCCCCTCATTGTGAGCCCCAATTCGAAATAGTGAGGCCAGTTAATAGAAAACCAGTAATGTCTTAAAAAACTACCACACAACCTAACTTGTTACAGAAGTGATGCTTATTTTGAGAATTTAATAGCGTTGGCGAGGGGGGATTAATTTGAACTAGGGATCTCCTCGTCAGAGGGGGGAAGTGACTTACGATTACATGCCTCAGCCACAAATGTGATAGATAAATTATGGAAAACAAATTTTAATAGGGTGGAAAAACAATAGAAAAGGAAAAAGGTTTAACTTCATGAAATTTACCTCAACTTGTGCATGTGCTTTTGAGCTTCAGAGGATGCTCCACAAACATGCAGTCTGCATTGTCTGTAGCAGTTGCTATTTCTATAGGGGTCCATAAGGATGGATCATATGCAGTTTTCTCCACACCAGCACCCTCAGAGTCAAGGCCCAGAGAAAAATCATCCAGAACTTCTTCATTAGGTGAACGCAACTGAGAGTCATTTGGATCAGATGCAAATCCTTCCGGGGAGTAATTAAGCTCACGTGGCAATGAACCCTCCATGCCATGCAGTGCGGATAAAAATGTGCTTTGATCTTCCCCTATTGTTCTATTTTCTAGAAAGAAGTCATTTAGATCCCGAGGAGAAAAATCATCAGGTAACTTATCACCTGCATAGGAAATACTTATAGATGCACCTGAGATGTTGGCTAGCTTGATAGGAGGTTGAAAGGTCAACAATCTCGTCTTTGACAATTGGCTGAGATGAATGATATGCTGAACTCCCTGAAGTAAAAGGCTTCGAGATTATCAAACTTTGTCCTTGTATTTCCTGTATATGTGACTGTGAATGTTCACATGACAATACCTGATTAAGATGAGAATCAGAATTTTCTTCTCCTCTATGTTCCCTCTCGTTAGAGCAGGCATCTTCATGATGGGAGGTCAGTGGAGGAGTTGATTTGCGCATCTCATCGACAGGTACCTTACCCTCACTGTGAAATATTGTTGAACTTTGCTCTACTGCTTTCTGCAGAATTTCTTTCGTCTCTTCAATGAACGGTTCGCTACCTGAACTCACATCCAAAGCATCCTGCACAGTTCTCGTATTTCGGGGCTAAGTGTAATTAACAAAAGTAACATTCTCCAGAGTTTCTTGATTATTCTGCTTCTGCATATCTGGGAGCGAATTAATCACTTTGCTTGCTATCTACCATTAATGAAGCTTGAACCGAGTAATCAGAAGACTGGGTCCTACAATAGTTTGCAGGTTTTTTTTAGGGTCAATGGTCAGAAGTTCACAGAAACATCAGAGGTTAGAAAAAATAAGTAGACTCGTGGAAACTTACCCAGGACTAGCATTGGGATTATGACCAGAATTATATGGCCTAGAAGCGCGTATTTCAGCAGAAGCTTGTCCTGATACTTCGTTATACTATACTCTGTAACGCATGGGATTTTCATGGTTAATTTATCACTATTTTTTTTTTCAATTTAGTTCTCTGATTAAGTTCTATTTAAAAAGTACTTAATTTTAAATTTTTATGAAAAATGCAAGATTGCAAGAAGAATGATCGAAATAAAAAACACGACAAATATGAGTGGTATGCCATAAGTTTTGAAAAAATACACTTTGATCTTTCAACTTAAACAATCATACAAATTATCCAATTTCGGTTTCTTAAAATTGTTCCAATTTTATTTTGGTACAAATATTTCTTTTTGTTATTTTTTGATCTCTGCTTGAGAGAGGAGAGAGAGAGGTTGCTAGATTCTGACAATTTAAGCTAACAAAACAGGAAATATTTATGTTAAATTGTTCCATTTGATGATAGAAGTTCATATTATCTGTTTTTATACCTTAAAATTTTATGAAAAAAATAAATTTGAGCTCACATTGATTTTTGATTTCAGGTTGAGTTTAATTTTTAAGGTGGTTTTATAGGCTATGTATAGGTTTTTTGGGATTTGTCATGATTTCTAAGGTGTTTTATAAATATTTTGGGCTGAAAAAAAGGTTGAAAAACATGTTTTTGAATAAAAAAAAATACAAACTTTGATTTTCCAGTCACTATAGAGCTAAAATTTAAACAAAATAAGCCACGTATCGTTTGTTTTTTTATATAAAAAAATTGACAATATAGCACAAATTATACATATAAAAAAAATCCATACTAGGCCTGCGCACATAGGGCACACATGGAGAAGTGCAATATTTTTTGTAGTGTTTGACATTGTGTTTTAGAAATCTTTTATAAAAGAATTAAATTTTTATTTTATTTTATTTACTTTAAATTAATATATTTTTGATATTTTTATTATTTTAATTTGTTGATATCAAAAATAATTTTTAAAAAATAAAAAAATATTTTAATATATTTTAAAATAAAAAATACATTAAAAAATAATGTTACTGTACTTTCAAACACTCTCTTCACGGCTAGGGAGAGTGTTTGTGTTGTACGAGAGTGTACAACCAGTCCCGCGACAGTAAGATGATATCACGTGGTCATTTTGAAAGCGCACGTGTCTGTAAGAACTAACTACAGATCAGGACCCCAACTATTTGATATGACAATCCTATCTCTATCCACTTAGGTTATTGTCTTGGGAAGGAATCTTAAGATATACAGTGAAACAAAAAGGATGGTTTATATGAAATCCGATACAATACGAATTAGATTTTAATATGTAAAAATACTCTGTTGTTGAATTACTTTATTTTGAAATATTAGGAACCGATTTGAGACAAATATGAAATATGGGGACTGCTTTATAGTTAACCTTATTTTCAACCGTCTCAACTGCCTGATAATTTTACTTTAATCAAAGCGATCAAACGGTGAAGATCAAAACCAGACCTCATCATCCTCAAAAACACCACAAAAAACAATTCCATTTTCAGACAATCAACAAGCTCAGAGACAGACAACATACGAACTCTTACAGGGTTCCAAGGATGTCGTTTTGTTCATCTATATCAACCCCACAGTCTCTGTCTCTCCTATCTAAAACCAAGCCCATCATCAATGGAGGAGACTACAAACTGGGCTCTCGCTTTAGAGCTTCTGCTGATGTCCCTGATTTTCTTTCTGCAGATTGGTATGCAAAATTCCTCTCTCTCTCTCTCTCAAAGTTTTTTTTTTTTTGTTGAATTATCATATTTAATGCCCTTTAAACTTTTTTTTTGGGGGGGTTTAATTATGATGGATACATTACAGGCTTGAATCTCGAAGGAAGAAACCATTTGGCCCAAGATTAAATGTAACTTTCTGACCATAAAAATGATGAAAGAAGTTAACTTTTTTTTTTTGTCGAAAGAGTATCAAATTTATGTTAAACTCTTGTTATAGTTTAGTGCAGAAGAAGCTGTTAATTGCCAGCTTGATGCATTGAAGTATAATGATCAACCTCGTCAAGATTATGGGATTGAGGTCATGTATAGGGTAAATTCTAAGCACAACCCATGTTGATTTTTATCGTTTTTGTTTTTGTTTTTGTCTCTTTTTTTCTCCGAAGTTTTTTGGGGTTTAACTATGCAGTGTTGGAAGTTGTGGCTAATATAATTATCTTGTGTTTTTACTGTTGATAGTTTGCTGGATTTGATCCTTTCGAAAGGTCTACTTATTTTGGGCCATTTTTTGATTTAGGGCAGGTCAGTGAATTCTGTTTAGAACCCTTTAATATCTTAGTCTGTGTGTTTGTACCATTGAATTCTACTCATGATTCTGTTATATCTTCTTGTGTTTGTGTGTTATATGTGTTAATTAATACCTCTTTTTTGGGTTGGCCAACCTAATTTCATTGCAGTTTGAAAGGTTTAGGAGGATTTTTCACCATTCGACATATCGAGTGTTGCTTGGTCACAAGGAGAGGAAGATCTTGAGCAGTTTGTTCGTGAAAGAGGTGGAGTTAAGACATGTTTTGATTCTGTTAGTAGTTCATTTTGTTTTTTGCTTGACAAGCAAATGAGTTTGAGTGAGTTCACTAATGGATGCATATGTGCTGGCCAAAGAGGATTTTTGTCAAATTATGAGTCATAGATTCTTCTAAATATGATAAATCCTCTCTCTTCTGCTGTATATGTTATTTGTTTGGGTGTTATGGATGGAACAGAATCGATTCAAACAGAGGATATGGATTCGAGGGAATCGCCCTGAGGAGGAAGAAATATTTCAATTTACCATGGTTCAGGTAACTGTACCTTTTGCATACTCGTCTCACCTGTATAGATAAATCATGGTCATGGTTATCTTTTACGATGTTTCCATATAAGATTGCGTTGACTGAGGATGGTACTCTATCAGTAGTTGTTTCAAAAACAATTTTGGATGATTTTATTATAGATAGTCAGCGAGCCTTTAGAGTCATCGATATGCATTATCATACCGTTCGCTTCAGACTTATTTTTACAGTCAAATGCAAGTTTTTTGATGTTATGCTCGCTCAATCAAGTTGCAGATCCAAAAACTGTAATTATTTGAATTCTTAGATCTGACTCTCTTGTTTGGAAGCCATGCTCTTTTCGAGGACTGGTCATCAGGCTGACTGGTAATCCAGTGACCTCCATCATATTGATGCAAAAGTCTTAGGAGGTCTAGCTTATTGGAAACCATGATACTTGCTCATCTTGCCCATCTTGCTTGCTAGCTAGATAGCCTTCTGCGAAACTGTGTGGGGTTTAAGATTAGTGGTTTCATTCAGTCATTTTGCTTTAGAATGATAATAATGTAGAGCTTTAATGCACTCTCCATAGTCATATCACCTCTTCTAATATGTCGTGGCGGCGTGGCAGAGAGTTGGTGGTTCATGGGATGGTTATTGGTTGACAGAGTCTCTTCTTCATGATGGAGATGCTTTTGCTGGTGGTTTGGCCTACTAAACATCAAACACTGATACAATATGGCTTGACTGATGAAAATTCTGCTTTACCTGATAATGAAGCATGGCATAATTTGCCTGCTCTCAAACCCCGGAACAATGTACATATATTATAATCAATTACCGTCAAGACTTCTGTAAATGAAAGCTGTATATAAAAGCTCTTCAGAATAAAAGATAAATGTACTCCTTGGTTGCTTCTCCATGCATGTCCGTACTTGGGTCTAATACACCTGGCCAAGCCTGGCTCTAGTATGGAACTCTACATAAAAGGCCAACCGGTGTAGCCTGTAACTACCAGTAATTATGACATAAAAGGAAGGAGAGAGAGATAAATGGGGGCGAGAGAAAATGATGTTTGGTTGCATCTACATTGTTATCCAACTCCAGCTGATAATATTGTTCTACCTGGATATGAATTTCCCAATAGTTATAGTGGATACATCATAAAGCTTCTCAAACTCTTCTATCGAATCATGTGAACCAATGCAATACCTGAAACTTGTCTACCTTGCATAAACTCTTCTATGAATTATATAAAGCAATGCAATGCAATGCCTGGTCCTTGTCTGACTTTTTGAGCAAGCACAGATCGAAGTTGATTGCAAGCTATACATGGCTGTTGAATATATGAAAGGGGATTGGCATAGCCGTAACATTCAGAGCCTTCAGATCAGCGATTGTAAAAAAAGATGATGGATGTACAGGAATTTTGATAATATCTCCAAACAAAAAGCATTCATTGTCAACAACGCCTTGCTTATATAATTGTCTTGCTAATTTTCATATGATTTGGGTTTCAAAATGAACACCCAAAGAAATTGGTCCTGCTTCATGCACAGTATGAGATCACAAGATTGCTAATTGGTTCTCTGATCCGTCTGAAAGACAGCAAACAGAATCTTATAAAACAGCCAGACCATTCTGAGTACCTCAAACAAAAACAGGACTACAAAAATGTTTGTGCAACTGATTAGAACCATAACAACTCACTTGATCCACGAATTTAGCAGGTGATCTTTTAACCCATCATTTCATCAATAGTATCTATAGAACCTCAATATCAGTATCTGATATTAATAGTACAACTAAACCAAGGTAAAGTTCAGTAAATAGGCAAAAAGTGGACTCCCAACTTAACTACTAGCTCTTTTAATTCTTTGTCTCAGTGATGAATTTTGTAAGAAGATAGCAGTCAGGCGGGGTAATGTTCGTGTAATAGTTCTGGATGGTATCTGTGATTTCAAATCCAAATTTCTTGTAAAAGCTGATAGCATCTTCATTGTTTGTCTGCACGTGCAAGTACACCTCAGAAATATGTTGCTTTGAGCAGAGATCAATAACATGATTCAACAACTTTGTACCTGCGCAATCACACAAATTCGATCAGTAAAAGCACATGCCAAATCTTTCTTTCAAAAATCTTTGCTTTCTGTTCTGATTTCAGAGGAATAAATCCAAAAACCAGAGGACTTTATACTTTTTAGCAAAGGGATTTCAACCGTTCATAATTGTAAAGTGCAATAGAGTTCACGATACTTCACGATTCTTATTTTATATAGTGACTCCACAGCTAACAATTTGCAATACCTATTAGGCCAGTAGGAAAGAAGAAACAAGGAGGCAGACAGCAAACAAATAAAGGAAGTTAAAATGTGTTTAGCAATAACTGGTTCAGGTTCGAGGAGTAGATTTCTGCCTTTTCTTTATGCACTTTTATTTGAGCATTGCTCATTCTCTGAATTAACAAAGATGGTTTGTGTATCTGAATCAAGTGCATAATCAAAAAGCATGATTTCTACCATAGGAGGAAGATAGGTGATCTGCTCACCAATGCCTAGGCCGCGATATGGTGCTAAAACACCTAATGTCATGATGTAAACACGTAGACCTCCACCTTCTTTCTTCTCCAGTCGGCAAGCAATTGAACCGACACAGATGTCACTGTAATATGCTGGAAAAAAAACAAAGTTTAATACAATTGACTTTTCATGAAATGTTGCCCTCCAGCATTATGTATTGAGATGACGTGAACATTGCCACACTTCATGTATCTTTAAATTGTGTATATCACATTTTCACTCATCTGTGTGGTACATGTCTTAAAAAATGGAGGAACAATTAATTACAAGCACTGCAATGTTTATTCTATAGTGCACTTAGATCTCCACGATGGATCCATAACAGAAAGACATGTTCTATATATTTCAGAACATAAATCCAAGAAAAACATATTTGGAAGTGCTCAAACTACATTATTAAATAAAATGATATTGCTCAATAGTCATCAATCATTGGGAAAGAGTTTGAAATGCTCTACAATAGAAAATAAATGCTTGTCAAATGAGCTTATCAACAATTAGGATCTTGAGATGATAAGCAGCTATCCACAAAAAAATGGAAAAGGACTAAAAAACATTTTACTGAACCTATAAAACCCATAAATGAATAGAAGAATGGAATCAACACATTATACAACAATCACCAAAACATTGCAAAAAGAAAGGAACGTTGAGTCATTAAAGAACCCAAAGAAAGCCTAAAGTTACACCGTCAGGCTCATGCCAAATTGGTATAAAGAAACTAAATGGCCTACTATGAGTTCATGGAGAAAATAACCCATGACGGAAATTGAAAGTGAACAAATACCAAACACGTAGGTCACTCGAGTTCGGTTGTTTTTTTCTTTTTTTTCATTCGCATTTCACATACATTAACATGGTCAGCGCTATCAAATAATCAAAAACATTTAACTAGAACTAGAACAAACACCAACACCAGGCTTTAGATTACTCGGAACCTCCCGTTATTGACAAAAGC
>Ga0325401_1007273_pt1 | contig 10747 bp, 4 predicted proteins | sample PopdelMetagenome_FD_205666 | JGI IMG/M metagenome (GOLD analysis project Ga0325401, IMG submission 205666) | Populus deltoides microbial communities from Bellville, Georgia, United States - Xylem-PdKOR-R2 | ecosystem: Host-associated > Plants > Phyllosphere > Stem > Wood/Secondary xylem | place...
ATCTGCATTGTGCTTTGTGAAACACGTTGGTAGAGGTTGCTTGAAACCGACTGTTTACCTGAACCGCATGGCACCCATAGATGGAAAAATTACAAGGGGAAGACAGCTCATCGGATTGCATGCGTTTTTAATCATACAGGTTTTTCGTTCCTTGATATGGAAAGATGTGTTTGGGACGAGTGGGAATAATGGTGTACAGTAACCTTGTTACAGTGTATAATCAACACAGCTAAAATTTAGTTTAACTAAAGTTATAACCTGGAAAGTGAAATATTTTCATGTTTGTTTATAATTAAAAAAAAATGCTAGTTAATTAAAAACTTTCTTCAGCTTTGGTTTTTGAAAAAATACTTTTTTTTATTTTAATATACTTTTTTAAAGTTATAAAAAAAATTAAAAACATCTTCTAACTTGTTGATTATATGAAATTTGATTTTTAAATTTTTTATTATTATATATTTTGTTTTCAATTTTTGTGTTTTTGTTTTCAATTTTACTTCTTATAATTTTTTATTTTTGTAATTGCTATTTGTTTTTTTTAATTGTTTTTTTAATTAGAATTTTTCTATAAATATATATATATATATATATATATATATATATATTATATTTAGTTTTTATTATTTTAAGTTTGTATTATTATTATTATTATTATTATTATTATTATTATTATTATTATTGTCATCTATTTTATTTAAAATAATTTATAAAATTAGATTTGTTTTTAACTTCATCATATTTCAACCCTTTTTTTCTTGTTAGATTTAAAATTTAATTTTTTGATTGTTTTTTATTTTATTTGAAATAATTTATAATTTTTTTTTAATTTTATCATCCTTCAATTTTTTTTTATTTCTATATGGTTTTTATTTTTTTAATAAATTTTAAAAAAATATTAATAAGTTTTTTCAACTTATTTTTTATGGTATTGTTAAATATTGAAAAGTATTTTTCAACTTATTTTTTATGGTATAGTTAAATATTGAAAAGTATTTTTCAACTTATTTTTTATGGTATAGTTAAATATTGAAAAGTATTTTTCAACTTATTTTTTTATAAAATTATAAAATATTAAAAAATAATCTATTTTTTATGAAAAATTATTTTTCAAAAGGAAATTATTTTCTAGCAAAATAAATTAAATTTGAATTTGGTTTATGTGGGATATTGCACAACCTCCTACTATTATTATTATTATTATTATTATTATTATTATTATTATTGAGTTGGGGAAATTATTATTTCCTAGCGTTACTATTTTTTTAAAAAAATATATTCTTTTTTAATTTTGTTTTTTAAAATTGAATTTATTGGAGATTAAGGTTTATAATTTATTTTGGTTTTTTTTTTAGATTATCTCAATTTCATAATCTAGATTAGTTGTTTTGCGAGTTAACTCGATTGAGTTGAGTTTTTCTTTGTTTTTTTTTGTAAATGATTTTTTTTATTTTATCTTTTAACATTTGAGTTGATAAAGAATTAAATTTCATAATTTGTTTCATTCTTTTCTATGAAGTTATTCTAATTTCATGACTCGATTTAAAGGTTTGCGAGGTTAGCCTGGGTTGACTTAAGTTTTTTATTCTATTTTTATATTTTTTCAATTTCATCCTCTAATAATAAATTGATTGGTAATTGAGCTTTATAATTTGTTTTGATTTGCTTTCTATTGGACAATTTCATGATCCAGGTCTGACAGGTTAACCTGGGTTCACTCGAATTTTTTTTTTATCTTTTATTAATTGAGTTTTTCAATTTTATTTTTCAATATTAGGTTAATCAAGAATTGAGTTTCAATATTTTTTTTTATTTTCTTTCAATGAGGTTATTACGATCTTATGATCTGGATCATAGATTTGATATGTTACTTAAGTTGACTCAAGTCGTAGATTGTTCATATGAACTTGGATTGACTCGAGTCGATTCAATATATTATCATTTCAGTATTTAAAAAAATAAGATATTGTCTTGAGATTTTTTAGTTAAACTATGTTTTTTTTTTTTTTCCGGTTGTCTAGATTACCTTTGGACTTGCTAAATCGATCAAATCATATCGAGTCGATCCCTATATAGTTTTATTTTTTTTCTTTTTGAAAACATGTTACAATACTTAAATATTTTTTTTTTAATTTTTTAAAAAAATTAATCTGACGTCTAGTGAAACGTGGGTAAATGATATACTAATGTTGTAATTGGCACAATAATTTCAATGTATTGGACAAATTTGCACCTTACTATTATTTTCATCCATTCCTCCCCCAAAAGTAGAAGCAAATAAGGAAAAACCATCACCCAATCAAAGGGTTTATTTATTTATTTATTTATTATGACTCGCCAAACATGTGGTGCGAATGCTAATAGTTAGTTGTGGGTGACTTGAAATTTTAATCAAATAAAAAAAACTAAAAAAAATTAATTGAAAAGACTAAACAAAGAAAAAATTAAATTAACTAATTAGAAAATCTAAGAAAAATTTTTAGTTCAATTCGGTTTGATTTCAGTTTTAAATATCTAAAACCAATTGAACCGGATTGCATCGATTAAACTAGCATTTTAAAAAAATAAAAAAGAATATAAAATATAAATAATCTAATACTAACCTGGCCATCGTCCCCAATCCTATCCTCTCCTGTCCATCACACTATCTTCTCTCTCATAACCTAAAAGAATTGATTTCCTTTTTATCTTGATCAATTTCAAGTTTTTATTTTTCTTAATATTTTATGGGGTTTTTTGTTTTTTTCATCTTGTTATAACTTGCAACTCTGGTTTTGCTTATATGTTAAATAAAATTCAATCACGTTTTGGCCCATGTAAACTAAAACAAGTTCTTGAATTTTGTTTTTCCTGCCATTTTTCTTCTCTTCATGGTTGTATATATATTTTTTTTTCTTTTGTTCATGTGGATTGCAAAAATCATGAGGTTCAAAAAAGGAGTGAATAATTGTAAGTTTACCTTATTTATCTCGATCATATTTCTTGAAAAAATTGGATAAAGTATTGTTTTACATGTTTTCAAACTATGATTCAATCTATGAATTTCGCTTTAATTGATGAATTTCTCTTGGGTTTACAAGTTTCTTCTTGGTTTTATTGTTTTTAAACAGTATAAACTGAATTAAAATCAGTTAATTTGAATTGATTTCAATTTTAAATTTAAAAATAATAATTTTAATTTGATTAATTTTTTATATAAAAACCGAATTAAAAATAATCTCTCCTGGTATTTAATACCACTGTTAGAGGCCTATAGCCATCTGAAAAGGAACACCACCATGTTAACCCCTGACTTTCCTTGGCCGGTTTTTCCAGACAAGAGAAAAAAAAAATCGTTTCTTTAAGAATCAAAAGGATTTTTTTTTTCTTTTAACCTTCAAAAGTCAATCTCTTCAATGCTCAAAATATGCAAACAAAGATTATTAAATTTTTTTTTTATCTCTATACATGTATTACATATGTTTTTTTTATCACACTAAACTAAATTAATATTTTAAAATTAAAATAACAAGAGATTCAACTATTGGATCAGGTTCAATTTTTTTAGGTGGTAGTTTTTTTATTAAATGCTACTTTGTTTCTTATCAGACCATTCAATCTTCTATAATTAAACTTAAAAATTGTTGTTTGGGTTAATTTTGTTATTTTTCTAGGATTCTTTCAATTTATTATTTTTATTTTGGACTATGTTTTAATTTTCTTGACTTCAGGTTGTTTTCTAGTAGAGATAGGTTTTCACGACCTCTTTAAAGGTCTTATAAACTTCTTGATAAGAAAACTATTATATATTTAAATTTTTAAAAATAAAATTACACTATCAGAAAATTGATAAATACAAATGGAAATACTGAGAGAATATTTTCGTCGGTAAATTTTCGAAGGATTTTACCGACGAAAATATTCCCTCGATATATACCGAGGGAATTACCGTGGGAAAACAAATTAAAACAAAGCAAAAAAAATAATGACATGTCATTGTTACCGACGGAATTTATTCCGTCAGTAAATTTGTTGGTAAACTGTGAACACTGTTCATCATGTCAATTACAAAGGGAATCACCGACGGAATTTTCCGTCGGTATTTTCCAGAGAGCTCCAGAACTGTTCACTTTTCAATTGCACTGTTAATTGTTGTTCTTTACAGACAAAATCACCGACGGATTGAAAAGTCATCGGTGTTATTTGGAGGTTTTCTGAAAAAATTCAATTAATTTAAAATTGTCATTTAAATATTACAGATGGAATCACCGACGGATGGAAAAATCATCGGTAATTTTTTGGTGGTTTCTGAAAACTTTTTACAAAATTGAAAATTTAAATTAAATACTACCGACGGAATTACCGATGGAATAATTAAAAAATATTAATATTCAATTATCCGTCGGTAAATCCGTCGGTAACGCGCCCCAATAAAAAGCCTAAATCCTCTTATTTCACAAGAGACAGACCCATTTCTTATTATTATTATTATTATTCTTGTTCTTGTTCTTGTTCTTGTTCTTCTTCTTCTTCTTCTTCTTTTTCACTATATGTAAAAAACATCATTTAGGTATGTCTTCTTCTTCTTCTTCTTCTTCACTATATGTAACATCATTTCTTATTTATTTTTTTCTCTTCTTTTCTCTTCTCATCTCCTTCTTTTTTCCTTCATGCTTGGGTATGTCTTCTTCTTCTTTTTTCTCTTATCCTCTTAGTTTTTTTTAATTAATATGCTTAACGAAATTTTTTTCTCTCTCTTTAGCTTCACTTGCAACTATATTAAGGTAAGATTTTTCTTTGTTCTTCTTTTTTCATGATTGTTTTCACTATATTTGTTTTTTATTTTATTTTAATTGTTTTTGTTCTTAATAATTGTATAAATGTTGTTGTGAGATTATTTTTTCATTTTTAGTTGATTTATTTATAGGATTTTTAAATTTTTAGCAATTGCAACTTCATTTTTTTCACATGAATTTTTTTAGTTGAATTTATTTTTTTGTTTTATTTATTTTTTGCAAATTTGTTTGAGTTGATTTTCTTATTCTTTTTTCCAAGCATTTTGAGTATGTATTATACAGTGTTAATTTATGTTAATTTAATTATTTTATAATTTTATAAAATTAATTTCTTTTAAATTTTTTTAAATAATTATTAATTATTTTTTTATTACCAACGGATTTACCGACAGATAAAAAATTACCGACAAAAGATTCACCGACGGAGCATTTCCGTCGGTGATTCCGTCGGTAATTAATTTACTGACGGAATATGTATCTTACGCCGACGAAAAAATTCCGTCGGTAAAACTGTTAAATTTTGTAGTGTTATAAATTTAGAGTTGATATTTGTATCACCTACATGAGAATAAACATCTACATAAATACATGATAATTATGGTTCTTCATATCATAAAGTCCACTTTCCTCCAAATTGACACAATGATGTTCGAAGCATGATCATCTACAAACTTTAATGTTTTTAGCCCTTTGAAAACTTTTTTTTCCTGCCCATTTAAGTGTGAAAGTGGCTTTATACTTAGCACGGACACCATCAAATTAAAACCTAGTTCTGTGTCTCACCAAATCCGTTGCTTCTTTTACTGTCATAATTTAAAATGAGCATAAAATTCTGCAAATATAAACCCTAATCAAATAAATATTCACCACCTATAAATGATGGAGGATCCCTTCCTTATTGTCCTTTACTAAGCTCTTTGTTATTAGATTCGTATCTATAAAACATTGGTCTTTGAAGACAAGTTAAGATTTTCTTTTCTAGCTACAGGTATCTTGATGTCCTCAAGACATTTTTTTTTAAATGAGTTAGATCACAGTTACATGGTAAATGAGTTAGATCATAATTTGTTCCTACTTCTAAGGAAACAGGTGGAGCTTGGTTGAAAATATCTTAAATTCATTTATTTTTTCTACAATTCTCAAGGGTGATTCTTTCTGACATGAATTATGCTTGATATCATATCCTTTGAGGGTATAGGCGAGGCCTGTCTAAGTTCTAATAGTGATAAGAAAACATTTCTGACCAAAGTGCTGTGTGTTTTGGTTGAAAGGTCTTGGAGAACAATACTGAACACATCTATGATCGATCTATCAACATCTTTCTCGTATTTGATGATATACGTGTGAGATCTGTTTTTTTCTCTCCTTTTGGGGTCTCTTTTAGATGGCGTAGGAAATAATTTCACATTCTGGAAGGAAGACGCTTTTCTCATCATCTTTCATCCAATTTGGTGTCTAATAGGCTTTCTGTCACAAATCAATCAATAGTAGAAAATTAGAAAAAACAACAACGGCAACGCTGACAAAAAAAAAAAAAAAACTTTGTCGGGGTTTACAAAGAAAAAGCTCAATGAACATACTCTGTTAGTAGTTTTTGATGAAAATGGCGAGGAACTAAGGAAAATTATGTTGGTATTTCAGACATGTTAAATTACCGAAGGAGATTTCGTTTTCGTTGATAAGTTTAAAAGAAATTAAAACTCAGTAATTCTATCTTCTTCCCATTTCTTGTTTTTATTTGATTTCAATTCAAACCCTTATCCCGATCCCTCCCACCCGCTTTAGATTTCTAACAACCACCCAACCCGCCATCAACATATGCAACGTCCCTCTCTTGATTCATTTTGGTTTTTGTTTTCTTTTTTATGATTTTTGTTTTTTAGTAATTTGTGTAGGCTATGTCGAATCAACATTTTGTTGATTATATACAAACTTCAAGCTTGTAATTGTTGGTGATGGAGTTTCTTGATTTGGGTTTATTTTTGGTGTTTTTGGGATTTGGGTTTGGTTTTTCAGCTTCTGGGTTTCCTTCTGTTTAAAGGGGATTTTAATTTTTGATATTTTTTATTAAAGAATATGGGTATTCAAAAAAGAAAAACAATGTTTATTTTATGAAAAGCATCTAACTAGCCTGTTGTTAATATAATGCTGAAAGGGTGTTTGCTGGTAGAATGCAGTGATGCAGACTCAAGATGAAGAGACTCCAAAGTTTTTCATGTATTCTTTGGTGAATTGTATCAGTTTTTGCGTTATGCAAGCAATAAGCTTAGCCTTTTCAAGCAGCAAACATGCTTACTGTTCCACTTACTGTTCTGTAATTTTGTTCATCGATGACTAAAGCTGTGATTGTTTTGATTCCTGGAACTAATTTTCAAGCAGCAGGCACGCAGATGATCATCTTCTTGAAATTTTGATACTGTGGTAGGATTTATCTTGCTTCTTTTGCTTTGTTGTTTTCTTGCAAGTAAGTCGATTGGGACAGATGAACAGAAACATTATTGTTGATCTAGACTGAGTTTCCAGTTTTTGTTTATCATTCTTTTGTACCAAATATTGAACAGAAAGAGATTCTTTGAGTGTAAACTCTCTGTGCTTTTGTTTATATACAGTTTACAAGATTGGTTGTAACTCACTAATATGTGGGATTTGGAGAGAGAGGAGACTGTTTACCATCAAACAATTTAAAATTCTGTACAGAAAATGGAATTTATTCCGTCGACAATTCATTTAGCATTATTCAACGCCAACACATTATCCAATAAAAAATGGACGGTAAAAGCTTATTCGGATGATGAAATATTCTATTAATAATTTTATAATAGAATAAAATCATTGATTATTAATTTTTCAACCATAATATTTCATCAGTAATTTATAATATCGATGGAATTTTCCTCATCCGCGTTCTTCAATTTTTTTTTTTTGTAGTAATTATTGTTGTGACCATACTAAAATTTACAAAAATAAATTCCTCGTGCCGTTTTATAATTTGAATAAAGAAGGGGAAATTACCAATGAGCTTGTAGCTCGATTCGTCACTCATGCCTGCCCTCCCTCGAGAGGTCTCAGGATTGCAAATCTTTCAGAGTTCAGTACAGTAATTAATTTTATGGTATGGTAAATAATCTGCTTTCAGCTGCATGAACATGCAGTCACAAATAAATTACACATCTGTAACCTGAAAACATATCATGATGATCACATGTGAGCTAGCCCAGTACTGGACTGATAAGGACCGAAGTTACCTCTTGCGAAACACATTATAGGTGAAGTTGCATGACCCCGACATTTCACCTGCACCACATGACATTTAATTAACAAGTTGGAAAATATTGCAAGCGTAAGATCTAGCACCGCTCACAGTGATAATTAACATAATGCAGCACCTGCACACTTGAAAACCCAAAAGAGAAGAGAAATCCGTTAAGTTTTTAAATTGAACCGATTCTTTGATATCATATTAAAATTTTAATAATTAAATAGTCAAGAGTTTGAATTTTATCATCTTTATTTATTTGATAAAAATTAATTACAAGATAGTATCAATAAAAATTAAGTATAAGATAGTATCGGTCTATGCAAATTTCAAGCACAAATGATTTTTTTTAGGGAGGTGTAATAGTGAATGATATAAATTATATATTAAATTTATTTTTAAATTAAATTGATTTTTAAAACTGATATGACACAATTTACTTATATTATATGTTAAACATGCCATCAGTTTTAAATATATTCAGCAAATATATATATTGGTTTCATTTTGGCACAAGAAAAAATGACGTTGAATGCATTGTGTTTTGCTGGAATATATGCGCTGCTATTGCATGCCATTCCGCATTTAGATTGTTCTTCCAAGCTAATTTTATATATTAGAGTATAATATAAATTATATTTTAAGATTTTACTTAATAATTTAAATTATTGAGTCGAATTGATTTTTTAACATGGTATCAGAATCTCAATAACCAAACTATCACAAGTTCAAATCTCATCATCTCTGTTTATTTAATAAAATAAAATACAAGGTAGTATGGATTTATATAAGTCTTAAATCTAAAAAATTTTTACTTGATCAAGAAATATATTAAAAAATAATATAAATTATATATTAAAATTCCACATATGAATTTAAGTTATTAAATAGATGGTTATCTTGTCTTAGTCAGCATGATCTGCATGCCCTCAGCTTGTCCCCAAAATCATAGAGATTTAAACGTTGTGTGTGTGGCTGGATTTTGTGTGGAGGAGCCTCGTGGCATGCAGTATATCAATTATCAAATGCTTCGTTAATTCTAAGAAACTGTTAAATTCACGAATTTCATTTGAAAGAAAGGACCACACTCAAATTCATGTTCAAGTAGGTGAGACGGCATGTGCAATGATAGGTGGGACTCTCTCTTTTATTGTATGCAGTGCAAGCTATCAAAGAAGGGGACACCCTCTCTCTTCTCTCTTCTCTCTTCTCTCTTTAAGCTTATTTCTCCTGGTTTTTGTCTTTGGACTCGAGAAAATAAAATTATTTTATTTATTATGCCCGCGATGATCATACTATATAATAAGGTGGTCAGATTTGATGCCATGTAGTGGCTTTGAAAACAAATAAACATTTATACTTGTTGAAAGAAAGAAACAGATTAATTTGTATCGTTCCAGGGTCGTAAAGATTCTTTTCCTAGCCGACAGATCCCTTTTTTTTTAAAAAAAATAATTATTATTTTACATGAAATGGATAATTAATTCATCTTTCCTCATCAATGGCTGACCATCCATCCGCCATTAGGGGTTCAGTGAGAATTTTATTCTCATAGCCTCTTTTAATATTTAAATTTTTTTATTAATGTAGATGTTCAAATCAACTTACGTACACATTGACTAATCACACGGGCACTGAAGTTAATGACCATGTAAACCTCCAGTGATTATCATATTAGCAACCACATGAATCGAACATGAGATCACAGAAAGAACAAACTTATTGATCCTAAACTCTTACCACTGGGTTATTTAAATGATTAATATTATAATTTTAGTGATTAAGGAATTAGAGGTATAATTAACCCAACCTTCTTAACTAGACGCAATTCCCTATGTATTTGGTTAAAGGGAAAATTGTGTTTTAAAATTTAGCAAGTGTTTTTCTCCTCTCCATAAAAGAAATATTACTTGCAAAAAGGTTTTCTATGTGTTGTCATAGAAGGGTTATTTTTTAAAAAAATTCTTCCTGCTTTCATGTTGACCAGACACGTATTTGTTTATATAAATCATTGAGCTAAAGAATATATATATACTTATTGGTGAAATAATTAAAATTTCAAACGCTCTTGGCAAGAAGCTTGTCGTAAACTGTTATATTTTAAAGTATTTTTTATTTAAAAATATATTAAAATAATATTTTTAAAAAATTATTTTTAATATTATCGTAATGTAATATTATATAATTTTTTTAAAAAATAAAGATTTTTAAAAATAAATTTTGAACGACAAAAACAAAACACTCTAATCATGCATCATCTATAGCTATAGTACCAACCTGTCATTCAGTTAAGTCAAATTAATTGCATTTTGTCATATTGAGGCTTTAGTTCAAATAAAGTGTCTTTTCCTGAATCCACCATGGGAGGTCTTGTGTTCTTTACAGTGATTTTATTTCCTTGGAGTTATCCGGCACCAACTTCCACTATGATTTGGCTCCAAAAGAGATGAGCATCATCATCATCGTCGCCATCATGCGCAGCCACAGCAGTCAAAACCTTATTCAACTGCTGCCTTCGGCAGCTTTTCTGCAATGAATATGTTTCTCTACTTCTTCTTTCTCAGCTCAGCCACAGTATAAACAGTATGGCAGAACCTCATGACGACAAGATTGGCAAAGTGGAGTCACCACATGCTAGACAAAGTGCTGTGTATATAATCAAATATTTCCATTGACGTCGTAGTGGCTGGACACGATATCTAATTAAGCTGTTTTTACT
>Ga0325401_1007275_pt1 | contig 10746 bp, 7 predicted proteins | sample PopdelMetagenome_FD_205666 | JGI IMG/M metagenome (GOLD analysis project Ga0325401, IMG submission 205666) | Populus deltoides microbial communities from Bellville, Georgia, United States - Xylem-PdKOR-R2 | ecosystem: Host-associated > Plants > Phyllosphere > Stem > Wood/Secondary xylem | place...
TTCCTGACGATGATCCACGTAGCTTCAAGAACCAAGCCAACGTTCATTGTGCTTATTGTGATGGTGCTTATCACCAAGCAGGCTTTCCTGATTTAGAACTTCAAATTCACTTCTCGTGGCTCTTCTTCCCCTGGCATAGACTCTATTTATACTACTTCGAAAGAATCTTGGGTAAACTGATTGATGATCCAACTTTCGCTTTGCCTTTCTGGAATTGGGATGCCCCTGCCGGCATGCAAATGCCAGCCATTTTTACTGACCCCCAATCATCACTTTATGATCCCCTTCGCGACGCGAATCACCAACCTCCGACATTGCTTGATCTTAATTACAACAAAAAAGATGAGAATCCAGACCCTGAAAAAGCAGAGGAATTGTATGCAAGCAATCTTAACGTAATGTACAGGCAAATGGTGTCCGGTGCGACGAAGCCTACTCTCTTTTTTGGAAAACCATATCGTGCTGGTGATGATCCAAGTCCTGGAATGGGTACAATTGAGACCACCCCACACACTCAGATTCACTTCTGGACCGGCGACCCCAATCAAACTAACGGGGAAAATATGGGCAATTTCTACTCAGCAGGGAGAGATCCCATATTTTATTGTCATCACTCGAACGTCGACCGAATGTGGGACTTGTGGAAGAAAATACCAGGAGGCAAGCGAAAGGATTTCAAGGATCCTGATTGGCTTAATTCAGAGTTTCTTTTCTGGAATGAGAATAAAGAGCTGGTTCGAGCAAAGGTTAAAGATACTCTTGACACCAAGAAGCTAAGATATGGCTTTCAAGATGTTCCTATTCCTTGGCTGAAAACTAGACCAACACCAAAATTCAAAGGGCAGGAAAAATCACGTCGTTCAGCTAAAAAAAGCGTTGTATTAACACCAATTAGTGATTTCCCTGTTGTCTTGGATAAAGTCATAAGTGTGGAGGTTTCCAGGCCAAAGAAATCAAGAAGCGCGAGGGAGAAAGAAGATGAAGATGAAGTTTTAGTTATTGAAGGGATTGAGTATGAAGAAAATCAATTAATTAAGTTCGATGTCCTCGTCAACGATGAACCTGATTCACCTGGTGGACCAGACAAGTCCGAGTTTGCAGGAAGTTTCGTCAATGTGCCTCACAAGCATGCAAAAAAATCAAAGACAACTATGGTATTGGGGATTACAGGATTGTTGGAAGATCTGGAAGCTGAAGGAGATGATACCCTTGTGGTTACTTTAGTGCCTCGGACTGGTGGTGATTTTGTTACCGTTGCTAATGTCAAGATTGAGTTTGTCGCTGACTGATCATGGTGATGAGAGGACATATGCTACCATTTTCTTTTCTTTTCTTTTCTTTTCTTTTTTTCCTTTTGCCTTTTCTTCTTTTTTCTCCTTCTATGTTAGTATTCAGTGAGTTCTCTCTTTTTTCTTTCAAGATGCTCAACTAATGGACGGTATTTCAATTTAGATACTACGTACAATGGTTTTGTTAGATTTGTTGCCAGAAGTTCATGAACAAAAATAACTAGACCCGTATGGTAAAAAATAATTGTCATTTTAGACTTTTTTTTAAATGATACATAAACCAAAAACAATATGGTTTTGAAAGGAAAAAAAAAACTAAATTTTATCATAAACAAACCCATATCAGATCTCAAATAAATGAATTACCAATGCGGCAGATGTCTCCCGACCCCAAAAGGTACCTTCTATGAGAAATTGGAAGATGTCTCTCTTTTTTACACTTGGGTCATTGAGAAAACTGCGTGGTCCAGCCAGCTTGCAATGTCCCCGAAAACTGGCAAAGCAACTGAGTATCAAGAACACAACAGAAAATCCTCGGCAATAGATGAAACAAAGGAATCCTCTTATTCAATTTCTAATTTGTTGATACCACCAACTACACAACCCTAAAAATAACAAAATTTTAAATCTTTAACTAGAAATAGCACAAACCTACAAAAAAAAAAAAAAAAACCAATCCAAGACTAAAATTTAAGTTTTCTATGTAGCTCTAGTTTATATTTGCAATTAAGTTTTGAATTTTAATAATATTTGCATTTAAGTAACAATATTTCATTCTAATTATGTTTTTAATTCTAAGCTGTTGAAAGAGAAAACAAAGGAGAGGAAAATACTCCAATTAAGGTATTTTCCAACCTCAAATTGTTAAACTTGGTTTTTATGTGTTCGATTGACAAGGAGATTTATTTGATGGTGATAAAAAGCCTTAACATAGCAGAAGAAAGAAGATGAAGAATTCAATAATATAAAGATTTTTTTTTTTTGGTTGGGTTTTAAAGGTTTTTTTTGGCTAATTTAGATGTGTTTTGAGATTGAAAATAAGTTTATAGAGATTGTTAGCATAATGTTTTGATGTTTGGAGGGGAAAATGAAAGATTTAGATTTGCGCGACCCAAGCTATAGTCTTGTAATTTTCTAGCAGCCTAATCATTATTGAAAATATTAATTGGTCAAAAAATTTTGGGAAAATTAACTTGACTCATTTGTAGTTTAGTCATCTTTTTCCTTTGCCTCTATTTTTTAAAAAATTATGATTTGCATTTCGAAGTTCATGAGTTCCTAAAACTTCACCGCACGCAAAAATAGATCAACAAAAAACATTAAATTGTTTATAAGATTGTCATTATATTTTATTTAATGATTAAAAAGCTCTTTAAATGTTAAAATTAATAAATTGCCACAATTTTGTTTTAAAAAATAACTACCTGTTGAAAATCTTACCCTAACTCCATCTCTTCTCTTGTTTTCTTCTAGCCACAACAATCACCTTACATCTATCATCTCTCTTATCTACACCTTTATAGATATCAATGTAGCCCAATATAAAAGCTAACATCCTTCAACTATGCAGAGCAAGTAACAATTGAACTTGTATTATCACCCTTACTAGAAGATAAACAACTTCCACAACACTCTCATTTCAATATTTATTGTAAGAGATAGTAGAGTTTTTGGCTCTTCTTGTTCAGAAGGGAAAAATATTTTCTTCAGACATTCGATCTATCAAAAATGCTCATCCTGACCATCAATTCACATCAAAACACTATAAATTTACAAGTCTCGGACAACTGATAAAAGGGAAAAATTCCTTTAGTTTACAATCTTAAAAAAGGAAATAAAAAACACCAATTCTTTAAGACTCCAAATCAAATCTCATAGATACTAAATTCAAAGAAGAAACAATTAATTAAGAATTTAAGATGACAAAACAAAGCCCTTACCAACAAAACCCAAGAATTACAACCTTATGTGTAAAAATAATTATAACAGTTCTATTAGGAAGTAGAATCATGACTCAATATAGATAAAATTACAACACAAATAATTTAAACCCGCCATAAATTCTAATCCTTTTCCAAATCCTTAAAAAAGCATAAGAACCCATCTAAAAAAACACAAACCCACCATTTTTTAATCAATAACTAATTTTTCAAAGTGGTTTTCATGTTGTTTTGAACTTTACAGTAGTGAGAAAAGCTCATGTGGTGTCACAATAATGGATGGGCCATTAGTATCCATATATCAAATCAATTTGTACTAAGAGTGATCAAGTGTGTACCCATGTATTTAAGAGATTTGTACTGGCCATTATCATTAATTTCTAAATCCTAACTCTAACCCTAATTTTTCAATAATTGCTTGAAGCATACCTTCTATCTTAACAATAACCTCTTTAATCATGCCACGTCTTCAAAATCTTGAAAACAAAAATCTTTATCAAAGAACCTAACCATACTCTTATAAAATAAACTACAAATTAATGACATAACTAAATGAGTCTTGGACCTGAAGAGAGAAAGAAAAAGGTGATGGATGGGATCAATTTTTTAGAAGAGCGCTTCATTAGAAGAGGAAGTGCTTGTTACAAGCATTTCAATTTTAACTATGAGAGTGTAAAGGGCCATGTGGAAATGGATCTCTAAAATTAGTGATGTTTTGCAAACCCATGATAAGAGAGATTATGTTGGAATAGAGAGAGAGAGAGAGAGAGAGAGATTGTGTTTGAAAAGAGATAATTTTTTATATGTTCTTGGGTGTTTTTCTATGTAATATACAAGGATAATTTGGTCTTTTTATTTTATTTGAGAAATTATTTTGACCTATAATGTAACTATAATTTTAAAAAAGCATAGGCAAAGTAAAAAAAAAGAACTAAACTATAATCAAGTTCATCGATGTCCTCGCCAACGATGAACTTGATTCACCTGGTGGATTAGACAAATCTAGTGGTGATCTTGTTGCCATTGATAGTGTCAAGATTGAGTTTGTTGCTGATTGATCATGATGATAAGGGGGGCTGTGCTACCATTTTCTTTTCTTTTCTTTTCTTTTCTTTTCCTTAATCCTTTTTTTCTATTTCTATGTTAGTATTCAGTGAGTTTTCTCTCTTTTCTTTCAATTTAGATACGATAATGATTTCATAGATTTGGCCCCCCCAGAAAATAAAAAAAAAGTTCAAAAGAAATCAGTTGTGGTTTCTTTTCTTTATAAAAAAATCCATCTTCCTCTAAACTTTTATGTGCCTGGCTACGCGTTGGGCTAGATGAGCCTGTATAGAAATATAAGACCTGAATTAAGCATCCATCTTGTTCAATAAAGTAGATGTATACAACCTGAATTAAATCACCTTGTTCAAAATTCAAGTGATAAAAGTTGAATACTTTAGAGATTTGTGAGGCTATTGATAATCTTCAGAATAATATTTTTCCAGCCACTGAACAATACAATTGTTAACATATATATACACAGGATTGCAGGTTTGAATTTAGAAACAAAGTTAAGATTACGCCTTGCATTTACACTGCATTTACACTTAGGATTGTTTGCTGTTACAGGCTTGATATTAGGCTTGTATGACGGTTTCATGATTCTGTACATGAGGCAAGGAATCATGTGCTTGATCTGTGGTGATTTCCTTTATACGCTCCCGCAAGATGGATGAGCCATCAGCTAAGCCAATTTTGAGCAGTAAATAATGCAGACGTTGGCGTGAAAAAGGCTTGGTTAGCAGATCTGCTAGCTGATCGTGAGTATTGACATGATGGATATTAAGAATCTTCTTCTGAACCATATCGCGTACAAAGTGGAGGTCAATCTGAATATGTTTCATCCGTGAATGCTGAACTGGATTAAAACTGAGGTGTGTGGCTCCCAGGTTATCACATGGCAGTCGTGGTGGAGCGTTGATTGGTAGAAAAAGTTCTTTGAACAGGGGCAGCAGCCATATAGTTTCAGACGTAGTAGTGGCGAGAGAACGATACTCAGCATCAATTGATGATCGGGTGACGACGCGTTGTTTTTTGAGCTCCAAGAGATGGGATTTGACCCAAGAAGGTAATGTAAGCCGAAGTTGAAGTGTGATCATCATAATTTACAGCCCAGTCAGCATCAATAAAGGTGGTAACAGCAAATGATGAATGGCGATTAATGTGAATGCCAAGGAAAATTGTTTTTTTTAGATAATAGAGCAGACGTTTTGCAGCTGCTTAGTGAGTGACTGTGGGTTGATGCATAAACTGTGACAACTTATTAACAGCGAAGCAAATATCAGGATGGGTAAGGGACATATATTGTAAACCACCGATGATACTTCAAAATTCAGTGTTATTGCAGTGAGTTGTTCCATCATTGAGCTTTAGTTGTACCAAAGTGGAGATAGGAGAGGATACATCCTTAGCACCCTACATGTTGGTTTTGGAGAGAAGATCTCGTATGTATTTGTGTTAAGATAGAAACAACCCAGTTGTTGTTGGTATGGCATCCAATCCCAGAAAGTAATTAAGAGTGCCCATATCCTTTAAGGAGAATTAAATGCCAAGCTTATGAATTACATGAGTTAGAAATGATGAAGTATTGCCAATGATGACCAGATCATCCACATAGACCAACAGATAACACAAAACAGCTTCACTGTGATAGATGAATAATGAAGGATTGGCTTTTGAATTTTAAAATCCCAGATGCATAAGGGCCAGTTTCAGAACAGGGTACCAGGCACGAAGAACCTGTTTAAGTCCATAAATTGCCTTGTTTAACTTGCAAACATGATGTGGATTAGTAGCATCTTGGAACCCTGATGGCTATGTTATGTACACGGTTTCATGCAATTTCCCATGCAGAAAAGCATTATTTACATCTAGTTGCTTTAATGACCAGCCTTTCATGACAGCCACGGTGAGAACTGTTCTGATGGTGGCAGGTTTTACAACAGGGCTGAATGTTTCATTGTAGTCCAATCCAGGTCGTTGAACATATCCTTTTGCAACTAGACGCGCTTTAAACCGAGATATAGAACCATTAAATTTTTGTTTGGCCTGATAGACCCATTTACACCCCACAGGTTTGTAGTTAAGAGGTGGCGGTATCGGTTCCCATGTACCATGTCTCATGAGAATTATGAGTTTCTCAGACATTGCTATCCTCTAGTGTGGCTCACGTACAGCCTGTCCCATACAAGTTGGCTCTGCAATGTTAGGAAAGGGGTGTTTTGTGGTGGTGTGAACCTGTTTGGGTTTATAGATATTATTCATTGATCTGGTGAACATTGAGTGAGTACGGGTGGGTGCAGAGTTTGGGGAATGATGGGATAAGGAGGGGGACTGTATAGAGGACTGATGAGGATGGGTGAAAAGGAACATGCAGCGGAGATGGGGATGGCATAAGATTATTGAAAACAGAGTATTTTGGAGGTGAAGATGTAGATGTGAGATCACGGGAATTAAAGAAAAAATAGGGAGATTCATTACCTGAGCAGGAGGTTAGAATAGGTGCCTTTGCTGAAGTCATTGGTGGAGGCTCAGGAGGTGATGATGAATCGCCATGGACAGAGGAGGCACTTGTTGGGCGAGAGATGGATATTTGGCTGGAAAAGAGACCATTTTTGTTTCATTAAAGAGAACATAGCAGGAGTGGTATAATCTGTTGTCAAGGGATCAAGACAGTTATAGGTATTTTGAGTTAAGGAGTAGCCAACAAAAATACAGGGAATAGATTGGTTGTAACTTGTTTGTGTTATATGGCCAGGTGAGAGGGAAACAAAGACAACCAAATTTTTTTACCTTGTGATAATTTGGAGGCTGTGTAAATAAGATTTCAAACGATGATTTATGGTGAAGGAGAGGTGTGGGCTGACGGTTAATGAGGTTGCAGTAGTGTAAAAAGCATAGGGCCAATACTGTAGCGGGAGGGAGGCATCATGTAATAGTGTAAGACCGGTTTCTACTAAGTGACGATGGCGTCGCTCAGAAACACCATTTTGTTGCGATGTATGAAGGGCTGTGGTGTAATGGCTAATTCCATTGGTTGTAAAATAATGTTTTAAGGCAACAAATTCACCACCATTATCTAAATAGACAGATTTGATTTTTAATTGGAACCGGTTTTCAACAAGATTTTTGAACTGAGGAAATATTGTGTGAACACTTAATTTTGTTTTCATAAGGTAAAACCAAATATATTTCATGAAATGGTCAACAAAAATGAGATAGTAACGGGGATACCAGTTGTACTGGAGGGACCCCACACATCAATATAAATTAAGTCAAGATGAGCATGACTGGAGAGACTATTTTGACAAAATGGTTGTCTGTGAGCTTTATTAATAGAACATGATGAACAAAGAGAAAGATTATTTTTATTGTGGGAAGGGAAAATGAGTTGATAAGGTGAGTGACCATTTTATGAGATGGATGCCCAAGACATTTGTGTCACCCGTCAATGGAGATTCTTTCATGCACGTTGGCAACTATTGTAGGAGAAGACTTCACCATTGACTTCGAAAGGGTGTATACACCATTTTCACACACTCCTCAGAATAGAACCGCTCTCGTGATTTGATCCTTAACAAGAAAAAAAGAGGGGTGAAGCTCAACAAAAACATGATTTTGAAGAGTAAATTGGTGATCAGATATAAGATTTTTTGTATATTGGGAACACAAAGAGTATCATTTAAATGAAAAGTACGGTTAGGAGAGTGAAGAAGTAGGGACCTAATATGAGAGACAGGCAAACCTGAACCATCACCAATGATAACTTCGTCAATACCATCGTATTCAGAGTGAATAGATAGATTAGCAAGATCACCGATAATATTAGGAGACGCTGCTGAGTCTATAAGCCACTTTGTGTCCTGTGCTGATGAGGTGGAAGTGCAATTTGTTGTTGGTGTGTTGTATTGAATGCGACTGCAATGTTTTGCAGTATGGCCCATGCGGTCACACAGTTGGCATTTGGGGGGAAAACGACGTGGGCCATGATTTTTGTTGTTGTCTCTTTGATTTCCAGTGTTGCGATAGTGAGTTAGAGCCTTGTTCCTTTGTCTATATGACTTGTCAAATAAGTGTGGCTTTGTGGGAGTTTTAAAGAAAGAATTGTCTTTACCATAAGGGGCCCTCTTGTACGTGTAATTGACAGAGGCAATTAGTTGATGAGAGGAGGCTTCAAGGTGACGAAGGTATACATCATGACTGATAAGGAGATCATGAAGTTTCTCAAATGCGAGTGGTCGTTCTCGTGCAGGAATGTGACCTGCAATTTCACATAAATCAGTTCCCAGGCCGTTGAGGATGTAAAGTGTAAGAACATCTTCAAAGATTGGGTGATCTATAACGGAGATTTCATCTGCCAAAGATTTTACAGAGTGGAGGTACGCTTGAATTGACTAGTTGCAATTCTTTATCATAGTGAGTTCTTCCTTGAGTTGCATTGCTCTGGTTCTGGACTTGCTTGCGTACAGTGTATGTAATTTATGTCATGCTTCCTTTGATGTTTTGGCTATAGAGATGAGAGGTGTGATGACAGTAAATGTAGATGCCAGAATGGAACTGAGGATAAGCTTATCTTGCCTTATCCAATGAGTTTGTTGGACACCACAAATTGATACACTAGTGGGTATGGGGCATACTTTTTCTCCAGTAACATAATCAAGGAGATCATACCCAATGAGCAAAGCTCCAAATTAGGCACGCTATTGAAGAAATGTAGAGGGAGTGAGTTTATCATTTATCTGAAATGTGATGTTGAGAGCAATTAGAGGTATTTTAGTTGGAGATGGTGGAGTTAAGATTGGGTTATGGGTGTGAGGGATCGAGTTCTCGTTAGAAATTTCTTGCTCTGATACCATGATAAAAGTTGAATACTTTATAGATTTGTAAAGCTATTGATAATCTTCATAATAATATTTTTCCACCCGCTAAACAATACAATTGTTAACATATATATACACAGGATTGCAGGTTTGAATTTAGAACACAAAGCTAAGATTACGCCTAACATTTACATTAAGGATTGTTTACTGTTACAGGCTTGATATTAGACTTATATGACAGTTTCATGATTCTGTGCAGAGGCAAGGAATCATGTGTTTGATCTTAGGTGATTTCCTTTATATGAAGTAGGTTAACCTTATTAACTTAAATGCTTTTTTAATTAAAACATTATTATTTTAGATTTTTTAAAATGAAAAATAAATATGATTTTTTAAAAAATCTAATTTATTTTTATAAACCAGCTTAAACTAGTTTTCAAATTAAAATTACCAAGTTACCTGATGTCTTATATGACTAGGCCTATATGGACAAACAAAAAGTAAAGGATAAAAGTAATGGGATGGAAAAGAAAAGGAGGGGGAGAAAATGTATCTTCCCCGTTAAATTTATAATCATCCTTAGCCTCAATGTATTTACCTTTACTATACTATGACACATTATCAGGAGTAAAATAGTTTTTTATCCTTGATGTCTTGAAATATTTCATGAGGTTTATTTTTATTTAATTATTTTATAATTTTAAATAGATATTTGTATGGAAATATATATATATATATATATATAAAGTAAGTTAGTTATTCTTTTTTTACTCATGTTTTTTACCAAAATAATTTTTATTAGTAGCGTGTTTGTTTAATTAAAACTATAGGTGATTAAAATAATTTTTCTCTCTCTTTTTTCTTTTCAGTATCCTAGAGGCGGCTTGAAATCCATGTTCATGCTTTTTCTTGTTTTCTTCTCTTTGGTGAGTTTCAATTTTTCTCTTCTATCACAAGTTCAATTAATGGGCCCTATCCCATTGTTTTCTTTAAAGACTTCAGTAGATTTGTGACGCCTAGTTAAAGGTCGGAAGAAATAACTTGCTTTCTCTATTCACTAAAATAAAATAAAATAATAATAATAATAATAAAAAACCTCTCTCATTCTTATCCGATGAAGGAGAAGGACAAAAGATATGGGGTGGAAAAGAAAACGAGAAAAGAGAACAATATATATATATATTATCCATCTTAAAATATGTATTTTTATATTTTCAAATGCAAATATAAAAATATGGTGTTATTAATTTATACTTTGCCTTTGAGCATGGAGAATGCATTACATTTCATGGAACCGTTACTTGAATTAAAAACCCAGCAACACCGTGAAGGAAAAAATAATAATAAAAGCAAGAAGAAGAGGAATAAGAGTGCTAGACCCCGAAAGCTACTTCCTACCTCGTGAATGATCTTATGAGAAATTGGAAGATCTCTCCCTTTTTTACACTGACGCCGCGCTTCATCATCGTAGGTGGGTTTACTAATGCGGCGGTGGACGAGGAGTGTTTCGATTGACAAAGAGGAGGTGTTTCGATTGGCAAATTTTATAAAATTCTCATTGCAATGGACAGATAAATAGCCAATTTTCTACACCTCTAGCCTGTACTACAACATGATATACAGTATAATTAGTACAAAAACGCAAGGCAGTAC
>Ga0325401_1007276_pt1 | contig 10746 bp, 5 predicted proteins | sample PopdelMetagenome_FD_205666 | JGI IMG/M metagenome (GOLD analysis project Ga0325401, IMG submission 205666) | Populus deltoides microbial communities from Bellville, Georgia, United States - Xylem-PdKOR-R2 | ecosystem: Host-associated > Plants > Phyllosphere > Stem > Wood/Secondary xylem | place...
GTGGCTGCACCTGTGGTTGAATAAAATTTGGAAAATTAAGCTTTTCGTACTGCTTAAGATAACGTGGAAGTATTGGAGCCTGTGACCAAGGCAAACAACCATTTTGAATTAATTATTTTCACTCTCCTAGAGCATCATCATATATAAATTAATTATTATTACTATTATACAAATACTATAAAAATGGTATAATTGATTTTTTTTAGTAAATCTGTAATTTTTTAGGTTTGATAGAAATAGAATTTCTTATATATATATATATATATGCACTTAGCTTATTTATTACTATTTTTTTTTATCTTCATTCTTATGTAATTTTAGACGTCGTGGACAACTAAAAAATCGACAAGAAGATTTTAATCGTGCATACTCATCAATACGTAATGTGATAGAACGTTCTTTTAGAGTATAGAAACAAAAGTGGAGGATTTTACAAAACATGACTGCTTATCCATACAAAACATACGTTGAAATTGTAGTGGCATCAATGACACTACATAATTATATTAGAAGAATATCACATGATAACATAGCATTTACAGAATTTAATCGAAATTTCAATTTTGTTCCTGATGATATTTTGCCCGATGTTGTTGTACGCTCAGGAAGCCATGGTACCTCGAGGCCTGGTCAGATGGATTTCGGACGTGATGGAATTGCAGATATCATAATGGAGCAATAAAAAATATTTTGTATTAAGTATTGTTTATTTTCATAATGTGTAGTAGTTAAATCTACAATATTTTAATTAAAAAACCATCAATATTAATATATTTTTTTTAGTTATTTTGTACCTCAATTTGAAAAGCATTTTTAACCAAACAAAATAAACTATTTTATTTTCAACCTCAATTTCAACCACAGTTTTAACCAAACATATATTTTATCAAACCAACCTCAACTAAAAGTATGTTTTATAAAATAGATTTTTTCAAACTACAACCATAAAAGCTACCACAAAACCAAGTTATGTTGTTTTTTTTTTTAAAAAAAAAAAGATGTCCTCACATTATTGTCCTTTTTTTATTTTTACTATTATTGCCTTTTTTTAATCATTTTATTAAAATTAATACAACATATTTAACATATTTAGCTTGATCAGGTTTTTGAATCTCGGTGCAGATGTTTTCCCTCTTCTTTATGACGTACTTACAATGAATGAACCCTATTTTCTTATGCTAAAAAAAAAAAAATTTAACCAACTCGCAGCGGAGCATGAGTTACACAACTAGTTTGAGTTTAAATATTGTTTAAATAAATTCTTATAACATAAATCTTTGGTGAGAATTTGTTTCCTACCGTTAACAAATTTTTCTTGAATTGACCAAAATTCTTGTGAATTTGGTGTCCCTGATGAGAATGTTTTAAGAAAAATGACTTAGTTCATCCTTTTACTCTCGATAGAATAGTAAAATCAAACAATAACAAATGTGCATGCTTAATCCAATCTTTTGTGTTCATTTATATATTTTTCTTATACATATGTATATCAAATAAGCCTTAAGCTTGAGAGGAAGAAATATATGTCCCCTTATAAAAGTTCAATTTTGTCCTAGATCCAGACATAGACAAATAGAAAAGAAAGAGAGATCACAACTGGAATAAAGAAATTATATGGAGATAAAGAGTCTAAAAGGAGAGGTCATTATGCTTACTAGCTTGTTAGAGCGAGTACTATGTAAGCTATACCATCACGGGAAGAGACCTCTAACCAGGGACAAACTTAGATATAAATATCACTTCACCTTATTTTCCAACCAATACCATAAATGTTATTAGGGCCATTTGTTCCCCTCTAGAGGGTATCAAACACTTTCCTAGAATCCTAATTAATAATGTGTTTTTCATTCATAAATGTACCATAAACACTATAAGCCCATATTGCTCGGACCATTGACCTCTCATTGGATATAACTAGAGGGTTAAGATGGAAGAAGAGCTTGACTTTGAGAAATTATCTACAATGAAAAAATTACTTTAAAAATAGAAGATGTATACCTTTATAACCTAATAAAGGTAGCTAAAATGTACATTATGCTTGATATTATGATACCCAAAAAGTTTAAGGTTCATGAATTTATCAAACATAGTGGCACAAAATGTCCTATAAAGCATCTATAAGTGTATTGTAATAAAATGGTCGAGGTAGCCCATTACGAGAAAGTTTTTATCCATTTTTTTTATGAGAGATTAAACGACACAACGTTGAGTTGATACATGTGTCTGAATAATACCAAGATCTAGAGGTGGAAGGAGTTAACAAATGCTTTTATAAAATCAGTACAAGTTTAAAATGGATGTGGCTCCATACCATTCTAGTTTGCAATATATATATATATATATATAAAGGACCCAAAGAATCCATTAAAGAGTATGACTAAATGTGGCTTGAAGTGGCCACATCAACCTTTCTCTATCTAAAAATAAAATATCTTTATTTTTATGAATACTTTCAATGCTTCTTATTTTAGATTTATAATTTTCAATACTTTAAATCAATTCTTATACATGGTGGTTATAACTAAAAGAGTAAAAAAAAAGCTTTAAAAGAAGAGAAGATGCAAGATGTTATAATACAACAAGAAATTTTTTAAGAAAATACAATTGAAATGAACATGTAAGTTAATAGAAGGCCAAAAACCTTAGTCATACCATCCCAATTTTTCTCATCAAATACCTCAATTTGTAAACACTAGTGCATCCCTTTCACTCCCATAACAAGCTACATTCTACCATAAAAGTCAGAAACCTTCACCATCTTTACTATGGCCTGAACATCATACATAAGGTCCAAACCATAAAAGAAAAAACAATGAACAATCATCTCCCTTTCAAGTTCTTCTCGTTAACATTTATCAACACCTTGTAATGCTTGTCAAATACTATCTCTACCACTTAAACCCATCCAACCATATTTTCCTAAATAGTATAATAAAAATGCTAAAAGTAAGTATCATGCAAGAGCCTTAGGTCATTCAATTGATCATCTCCAAAGGTCGAGAAGCAAGTTAACAATTTGATTTGGCGTGGATGGTTATCATTTGAAAACAAAAATAGTAAAAATAGTGTAATTACCCAAACATTTAGGGCCAGATGAAAAAGACAATCAAGGTATATGTTAAGTGAATCATGCAATTGACGGATGAATAGAGAGGTGTAGTTTGGCCTTTGATAAAATAAATCATGACTATCAAGAAATGAGTATTCTAACCTTGCAAATACAATTATATTAGCCTGTTGTATATATTTAAAACCTTGTTGTTCTTCTTTTTTTATTATTATGTTTTAGAATTACATTGCATCATTTTCTTTATTTTATAAGTCTTGAAATCAATAAATGCTTATGTGAAAGTAATATTTGAAATTTTATTTTTATTTATAATTGGAAGTAAAAAGATAATTTTTTCAAAAAAATTTCAAAATTAATCAAATTTCAAGACATGTCATACAAATATTAGGTGAAAATCCCTTTTAAAATTTATACTCCAAAATAACTAAAAAATAAAAAATTGGTTCTAAGACATATCAAGTCACTATGTTGATTTGTGATTTACTAATGCCTTATAATTTTTTAATACTCCAAAATTTATTAAAATAAAAAATATATATAAAAGATTAAAATAATCATGTCATATTATTATATTTTGATCTTTTCAAATTTATTTTTAATGAACAAGAAAAAAACTAAAGGAACTTATATACATTAAATTTGTTAATTTTGTTTGCAAGTCATGTTAAATGTGATTGCAAGCAATTTTACCATTAACTATTGTATTTTTTACCATTAATTTAGTTTAAAGATTAATTTTTAAGAAAGCAATTAATAAATTTTTTATTGATTTGTTAGTGATTCGTTACAATAGTGGATTAAAAATCTATTTTACCTAAAAAAATGATATATTAGAAGTAATCAAGAAAGATTTTATTTTGATATTTTATGAAATAATTACTTTGTATAAATCCAGATATTATTTGTCGATAATAAATTTAAATTAATCAATTTGATGAATACTTTATTTAAAAAGAAAATAAGAGTAATATTGAAAAGTAAAATAAAAAGAGATGACTTGTTATTAATTATACTTGTTAGTATGTGAAAAGTCAGATGCTATTATTATATGATTGAAGCGAAGGAAATAGTAAAGGTAAATACGAGATATTAACCTCTTGATATTTTATATTTTTGTAAATAGAAATGATTCTCACCATTGAAATTATTTTACAAGATATCGTAAGAAATAAGAAAAAGAAAAACGAAAGCGGAGATGATAATATATTTCAGTTAAATCCATTTCTATTTCAGCCCAAAAATCATGATCCAGCGATAATTTTGAAGAGTGGTATTTTGATTTTCCTCCAGTTCAGAAATGGCCATTTTCTCTCCTTCATCCGCATACCCTAAACCACTACCCTTTCCAACCCAAAACCCCTCTCCTCTCCCTTTCTCTATCCACTCCCTACGTCTCTCACTTCCTCCTTCGCCGCCCTGCACGAGTCCCACCACTCGCCTCCGCCGTTGCCACGCCGCGTTATCTCCCCTACCGCCGCCTCAGTCCGACCCTCCTCCCGGAAAGGACCCCCAAGGTTCCGATTCTGAATCAAACTATATCATCATCATCATTATATATGGTTGTGAATTTTGAGCTTGTTGAATTATTTGCCTGCTTAAATTTAATGCTAGAATATGTGTTCTTAAAACTGAGAATAGGTCTTTTTAGCAGTGAATATGTGACTTAATGTTTGTTAAAATGATCCAAGGATTGTAGCAGCTCTAGGGGCCTGTTTGGCAACTGGGATTGATGTTTGACTAAACCCCTATCAGATCACTTATTATTTGTTACGCACCGAAATAAGTAGTGTTTCTCAAGCCCTAATATTACTGTCCTAATTTCTCAACTGAAAATTCCTGAATAAATTTTTGAATAAACAATCTTAACTCTATTCTGAAAAATAAGCTTCAAAGTTATTTAAATAATGCCTAAACTGACCTAGCTAATTAAAACTAAATCAAGTGAAAATCTGAAACCTAACTAGGAAAGGAATTCAAAAATAATTAGGAAAATAAAGAAAAATCCCAAATATCTTCTGGGCCTAATTTGGGCAGGTTCTTGACCATGGCCAGCCAACTCCATAGGAAACAGAGTCTGTATAACACTAGCAAAATTTCAGTTTGATTTAATGCTCACATAAAAATTATGTCTGTTTTCATTAGAAAGGTCACTTGATGCGTCAAGACTTCTTCTTGGACTTGGACTTGTCAATACGCGTCTCATTTCAAGCTTCTTCACTTGAGAAAAACTCATTGTCGAGTTCACAGTAAAAAAAAGAACTCTTCCATTCCAAAAAAATAGATACTTCAAATATACCATTGTAATTAGTTTAATGATAGTTTCGTCCTTTGACTTGGCATCAATTGATGACTTTCATTTGGGAAGAGATGGTTTATGGACCACTACCAATCCATGCTCTTCTTCAACATCATTGATTGTTGCCTTGTTGATTTCTTGAGCTTCATCACTTTTTTTTTTTTTTTTGCTTTGGAAGCTGAATTTGGTTGTCATGTTTCTTCTTAAGATCCAGAATTTGTGCTTTATGAGTTTTTAATTTCTAGGCATTAATATCTTGCAATGTTTGCCCATTAGAACTAAAAGATTTTCAACTTTAGTCTTTAGATCATATATTTGGTGGCTTTCATTAGACCTATTGTTTAACCTGCATGGTTAACTCTCCATTCGCGACTTCGTTATGATGGTTTTAATTGCATCAACTATTTTCTCATTCTGGTTTTCCATTGCCACCTAATCAGTAACTATTAGCTATGTAAGCTTTTCTTCTTTGCAAGGCATCCTTGTGGGTTTGTAATAGCTCTCCTCTACATTTTTCCTCTTTAATATTTGAGAAGGTTGAACAAAAAGCAAGTAATAACAATTTATTTGCTTGAAGGCCTAGTATAAAATCTTTTTGTGATCATCTTGCACAAACTTCAAAGTTAATAATTTTTTCATTGTTTGCCATAATGGAATTACAAGCTTGCCAACACGAACTCTATCATCTAGAATATAGGACCACCAATCTTTGGCTTCATAAGCAAGTTTATGTATTGCAAATCCTACCTTCTAATAACTAGGAGTTTTCTTCAATAGGAAAACATGCTTTTAACTTTGACAACCATCTAAAAATCTTTTATTTTAAAAAATCCCCACCAAATAAAGGAATTTCATCGCAATTAGGAACATGTCTACAAAAAAGTTGATTGTGAGTTAAGCCTTCAATGCTTTTCCCGTCATAAACACCACTCTCCATATAGTCATGATGCCTATATTGGTTTGTAGGAATAGATTTTAGGTTTGGTTTGCCCTGAGGTAAGTCTCTAGGCTCATTCCTATCCTCATAACAACCTTGTTTGCGTCTCCCTTTGGTAGTTGATCTAATCGATCAAATCTTTGCAATAGGGTTCTCCGTGCTAGCTTTCAAACTATCACAAGCACAATGCCCCAGATGGCCACCACTCCATCGTAAGGTGGGAAGATGTTGTCAACATTTTTGTCCATTGAACATGTCAACCTGCTATGATACTAATTGACACAGTGTATATTGAAAGAAAGAACTAATGTTTCTCAAGTCTTAAGGTTACAACCCTATACTGTAAACTAAAAAGTTTAGAATAAATTTCTAAACTTCTATTAAAAAAAAAATTAAATAGTGGCTAAACTGAATTGGCTAATCAACACCAAATCAAATTAAAATTCTAAAACCTAACTAAGAAAAGGAATCTAAAAATAATGAGTAAAATAAAGAAAAATCTCAAACAACATCTTTTGGATTTAATTTGGGTTGTTCCTTACCTCGGTTGCCACTAGCCAACTGGTGTCCAAAGGAATAAGGCTTGTAGAACACTCTGATAAAATTTTACCCTGATTCAAATCAAAAGTTATGTCTGTTTTCATAAAAAAACAAAAGTCGTTTAACACGTCCAAACTTCTTCTTGGACTTGGACTTAGTCTTGTCAATGTGTTTCCCGTGTTAATTTAACAAATGGAGTTTCCAAATGATTTGTAAGGTTTGTGAGAATTGTTATTAGCTAGAAAGAAGGATGATTTTTGGATTTAGGGATTCATGAATGGAGAATTTGGATACAATCCTTAAGTGTATTGGTTGAGAATGTTACGGTATGCTCCTAAATTTACTATCAGGTGCAGAATTTGGTTATATCATAAAGCTTTGAGAGAGTGTTGGCAAGTGATGTAGAAGCTTTTTTGAAAAATAAATATTTTTCTTAGTTATTTTTATTTAGTTTAAGAATTTTATTTTTTCCTACTTAAATGGAATAGTTTTTTTATTTTTTTATTTTTTCATTCAGTATTATTAGGGTTTTCTATTTTTCCTAAATAAAGAAATGCTATCACTTTTTAGCAAGTGAGACTTCGATGAATAAAACATTAAGTATTTTAGGAGTCTCTCCATAGTTATTGAGAGTTTTGACTTGTAACAAACTTCGTGGTCTTTGAGGGTTTTGACTTGTAACAAACTTTGTTAGTCTTTAAGGGTTTTGACCTTTAACAAAACCCGTTTATCTTTCGTTTGCGTCAGTTGGTATCAAGGCCCAACAATTTCTAATGTGTTATTGAATCACTATGGTTGGAGTTCGCAGAGGACCACATTCATGGTAGAGAAAGAAAGTTTTCTACTAATGAGGTTTTGTTTGAAGAATGATGTATTGGAAGTTTTCATGATGGAGGATGGTTTTTGACCAATGAGGTTTTGCCTCGTTGATAAGGTTGTGAAAACTTCAGGATTGGATTGGGCTGAACTGTGTGAGCTTGAATGTAGGTTGTCTCTAGGTTTAGTTGTTCCTGTAAAAACAAATGACCTTCCAATGCTTAAGTTAGCAAATATTGGAGGCGAAAATAATGTATAGGAGAAAGAGAAATAGAATGAAGATAGTTGGGAGTGTGTGATTGAATGAATTGGTATAAAGTTTTTGAAATAACTTGGATGGCCTGAATGTTTATGTTTACCTGGTGATTTAATGCATTTATAGATCTTGATCACAGTAGTTTACCTCGTGGAGAGTAGTGTAATGATGGAGAATACTTGAAAAGTTAAGTTATTGGTTGTTGTGCTTGTTTTGACATTGGTGAAAAATATTGATGCTTTGCTGTACTATTGGTGGAGAGGTTGGTGCCCCTGCTCTACATAGAGAGTTAGTGTAGAGAATTTGTGTGCATCACAAACTCTAGTGAGTGGTTTAGTGGTGCGTAGGTGTGCACCGGTGGGTGATGGTAGATGCCCGCTCTGACTTCTCAAAACTCAAAAGATATGATGTGTACTTGCGCAAGGGTATTGGGTCAAAGCCTAAAAATATCACGGTTAGCCTATCGGGCTCAGAAGGTGTCATGGTAAGGTGTCTGACTGTTGGGGGCTAGTCTGAACGGCTAGGGTATATGGTCATTCCGGGTTCAGACTATATATATTTTCAATTTTTGCACACCATTAACCGTGAACAATTTGAACTCAAAAATGATTTCCTTCCAATCTAGGAAACTGATGGAAAAGCTTTTTTAAGAAAATAAATATTTTTTCTAGTTATTTTTTTATTCAGTTTAAAAATTTTATTTTTCCAATTTAAAATGAATAATTTTTCTACTCATATTGTTAAGGTTCTCTAGTTTTACTATATAAAGGGATGTAATGGCCTTTTGACAAGTGAGATTTGGATGAATAAAAAAAAAAAAATTGGGAGTTTTTTCATGGTTTTGGTGTTCTTAGTCTATAAGAGTTTTGTTTGATATTTGAGGGTTTTGATCACCTCCATAGCTTTTTATAGTCATCTTGGTAGCCCATATTAGTTAGTTATGTTCAAGCATTACCATCAAGAGTAGTAATGATTAGTGCTTCCGATACACTATTTGTTAGGTTTCCATCTCATGAGACCATATGTGCCACTTGTGGTTCCCTAAAGCTTGTTCCCGAAGTTGTGTGGTGGTGATGAGTTTTTGGATGGTCAGGGCACGATTCATCCTGCTTAATATTCTTGATATCGAGAATTTGTTGGTGATAGCTATATTAATTAATTGTTTAGGTTGGTAAATTCAACCTGTTAATCTATCTCTCTAGAGAAGAAAGTAATAATTTGGTTGATTACTATACTACTTAATTGTTTAGGTTGGTAAATTCAACCTGTTAATCTATCTCTCTAGAGAAGAAAGTAATAATTTAGTTGATTACTATTTATTTGCTCGGGCTCTTAGGAAATTTATTGCATCGCAGGTATTGCAGCAACTCTCTCTCGGTTGCAGGATCGTGTTCAGATCTTCTTAGCTGTTCTTTTTTGGATGTCTCTGTTCTTCTGGGCTTCTGTATGGGATGGAAAGAATAATGGTAGGGGTAGATTGAACAAGGGATCTCGATTTAAAAGATGATGTAGTAAGCATTTTTTTCTTGTATATATATGTAAGAGTGTTAAGAGGAGTAGTGGTAGATCACACATTGCTATAATTCATCATTTGCCGATGTAGGTGGTTATCATTCATATCCTCGTTTCCATTTATTTTTGTTACTTGTGCCTGGAAATACAGAATAAAGCAATTTGAAATGAAATGATCATATTTTACGTTCAGAAATAAATTCAGAGGGGTTTCCTACTGTTGTGAGAGCTGTTTCTGTGATACAGAAGAGCGTACAATACAGAGGAGCTATCTGTTATTATTGTGCAATATGTGCTTTGAGTAGGTTTTGAACTCTTCCTGCTAAAGCTTGCGTTTGCCAGAATAATTCTCACTTTTCATGAAACTTGCAGGATCGCTTGTACACTTGGGTTGTTCATGGGATACATATGCTCAGGTAGATATGACCTATACTTATTTCTACTTATGATTTGCAAACATTTTTAATAGGAGATAACAGTATGACTATGTTCTCAATCTATCACTGTAAACTGTAGGGGCTTGAATGCTGATTGCATTCATCATCCTTTCTCCATTATTTCCTCTTCTAGAATGTGTAGGTTCTTTTAACATGCTTGTTGACAGAAAAAATACAGATCGAAAAGGTCATATATGCATTTAACGTGTAAATAAATACAAAAAGTAATTGTTAATGATAACCAACAATTAAAAAGTAGATCTGCATCAAGATATTTGATTTTATAATACGCGTTGTGAATCTGATTGTGCTTATTCATTGTCTCTTAGAATCAAATTTTTATTTAATCAAACTAAATAAAAATAGATATGCATAAGAAAGTGATTGAATAAAATCCAAGAAAAAAAATATATTATGCAAGGTTATACAAAAAAGAAAACCTACTAATTTAAAAAAAAAAAAATTGTTATCATTTTATGTGAAAACCAAATAAAAATTAAATGTTATTTAGCCAAAGATTAAATTGAAAAGTTGAGCAATATATTTGGATATGAATATTTGATCTCGAAACATCGATGATAAATTCAGTTGTACTTAATAACTTTGTTTCTAGAAACTAATTTTTTATTTAATAAAATGATATTAAAAAGAACTTGCATAGAAAAGCGATTGAATAAAATAAAAAAAAATTTAAGTTGGGTTGCATAGAAAGAATGTCTGCTAATATAAAAATATTGCAATCTTATTCATAAACTAAGTAAAATTTAAATAATATTGTTTAAAAAAAATCATAAAATTTGTTTAATTAATTTATTTTAACTAATCTCATTTAAAATCGAATAACTACTAGCTCGGGTCATATCCAATCTTAAAAAAAACTTT
>Ga0325401_1007277_pt1 | contig 10746 bp, 6 predicted proteins | sample PopdelMetagenome_FD_205666 | JGI IMG/M metagenome (GOLD analysis project Ga0325401, IMG submission 205666) | Populus deltoides microbial communities from Bellville, Georgia, United States - Xylem-PdKOR-R2 | ecosystem: Host-associated > Plants > Phyllosphere > Stem > Wood/Secondary xylem | place...
GGTACTTCTATCTTTGGATTATAAGGATTTTTCCTTTGTGTTATATTATGTAGGAGACTGGTAGAGGTGACATATTTAGACAGTTAGATGCGTGATGTTCTTAATCACGTCTGAAAAAATCATGTCATTTTCTCTCTTCTGTTGTTGTTTGAAGAGAAATTTGTTTCTAGTTTTGCTCTTATAAGCGAGAAGATATAACTATACGATCTATCTTACATGTAAACAATATCTGCTTTCAGATTATGTCTTCGGTGATCGCCAATTTAGTGGAAAGCACAATCTATAACCAAAAAACGCTGGATACACCGTCCTTATGGGATTACGAGGTCAGTAGATTGGCTTATTTGAAGCCACCTGCACGGGCTTCTCAATATAGATTGGTATTTTATTTCCTTCTTCACTGTCTTTCTTTCTTGAGCTCTCTGTTCTGCCACTAAAAAAATTTAATTGGTTGCTTCTGGGTGAATCAAGTAATGTCTTGCTCTAATTTTAAGGGACATAATTAAATTGGTCGGGTTTTAAATTTATTCTTTACAGGTCACCAGTTCGAGTCTTATAAATCTCAGGGTTACTGAAGGCTTATATGATCGTTAATTTCAGGACCCGTTGGATTTATTGAGTTACGTACAAGCTGACCCAGACATCCACTGAATTCACGTTAATAATAATAAAAAATGTAATGTCGTGCTCTCACTGCAGATCCTATGACAATAAAACAAACGAAAAAAATTAATTCTGGGGATGCTAGTATTACAGAATAAATGCACCATAGTTGTGGCAGCAAAGATAAAAGGACATATGTTTTTCTTTTCATATGCTTTCCGAGTTATACCTATTGTTCAAGAAAGGGGTTGATAAAAAAAAAATTAGGTTATAGCATTATTGTATTTATTGTATAGTGAACTTCTTATTTGGAGAAGTTTTTGTCCCTGTAAGGATATTCAATAGCTAATTTTAGAATTTTTTCTAATTCCACAAGGATCTTAAATGGATAGCAAATATAGTTTTTAAGTGTAGCTATAATTTCTTTAATGTTCAAAAATTCTTTTTCTTATAAGAATTCTTAGGTTGATTTTTCTTATTGCATAATTTTATGCTAATAAACATAATTTTTTATTCAACTGCTGGAGATTGAAATTTTACCAAATATTTCTAGGGATCCTTATTTATATTGAGTTACAATTTTAGATCAATTTGACATCAAAAGTACCTTACGATAACGTCCATAAGCTACTGTACAAGATTTATATTAGTTTACTTGTTGATTTAGGTTTTTTTTTTCCTATTTTATTATTTTTCCAAAATTATTTAGGATGTTTTAACTTATTATAAATATGGTTATTTAGCTGTATTTAGGTCTTAGCTTTGGATTAATGATGATTTTAATAAAAAAGGATTTTTTTTCTTTGTTTTGCATGTTGCAAACAACCTTTCTTTGCATGGAAAAAGATCGTAAACTAACTTAACGAAGATTAACTAGTTTCGTGGCATCACTTGCATACTTCGGGTTCTTAGGTATAAATTTATTTCTAGGTCCAAGCTTTTTTTCGAATACTTTTGGTTTTTAGGTATAGGGTTACCTTTAGGTCAAGGTTTTAAACCTAATATTCAACTTTCTTGGGATAGTTTTCAATTTTATTGTGGATTGTGTGATCACAAGGTCCCATGGTCATGTAACCCACATGTAAGAAAGAAAATCCTGAAAAGCCAGAAAATTAGGTTTGATAGAAGCGTGACACGAAGACTACTTAAACTATAGCACCAACAATATTGGAATATGAACCCCCACCTAATGATTAGTGAATCGCGAATAAAAAGTATAAGGAAGAACGCCACAAAGTCAATTATTCTTTAATAAGTTGGATTGTTCTTTATTTAACCAAATAGAAATGTATTGCATCATACAAGACACAAGTTTATTCAAAATATCATGGTTCCAAAGTTAAAACCTAAGTACAAGCTAAATAACCTTAGTTAAAATAGGTAAACAAAATCCTAAACGGAAAAATAATAAAACAGCTCTAAATGAAATAGGAAAAAAAAAATCTTAAATCAACTAGTAAACTAATAAAAATCTCATATAGTAGCTTATGGACCTTATTGTAAGGCCTTCCCGATGTTGAATTGAATATAAATCTCAACCCGAAATAAATCAAGACCTCTAAAAAAGTATGATAAAATTTCAATATGATCCAACAGTTGAATAAAAAATCATACTTATTAGCATTAAACTATGTAATAAGAAAATCAGCCCAAGAATCCTTGTAAGAAAAAGAATTTTGGAACATTAATGGAATCGTTACCACACTTAGAAATTATATTGGTACCTATTAAAGATGTAGAACTAGGAAAGGTCCTAAAATTATCTACTGCATATCCTCGTATTATTAGGAAAAGATTCATCTCCAAATAGAAAGTTCACAAGTCAAAAGGTAACAAATAACAAAATTGATATTGTATCTACTAACCTATATCACGATACCTTTTATAACTCCGATCAACCTAGAATTTTAACTCAATGTAGATCAATATGTCTGGGAACTCTTGGTAAACGTTTAGCCTAATCTATTTGTCAGATTGAGAGCTATTCTCAATGGCATAAAACTGGATCGCATGTATAATTACGCTAGAATTTTAATTTTTTTGTTCAACATTTTCTTGGAACATATCATTCTCTTTCTCTTCAAGGTGATTGACCCTCAAATCACCGATAGATACAATGCATGTTTAATAAGTCTCTTGTTTAATCCTTCAAACCTCTTTTCTTGCCAACACTTACCTTTAACAACTTTGTATAAATAGTTCTTCTCTTTTGCCTTTCATCCTCTCGGTATTGTTGATCCTCTCTCTCTCTTGCTTGCCAATCATATAATAGTTCTTTTAACTTATCAAATTCTTTCCTTAAAACCCCAAACATATATGATAAGTTTTTGTGTTCTCGAGCGAGAACCCTTCTTAGTTCTCTCTCCCTTAGTGAATAGATGACACAAATAGAAAAACGAGACAAAACACAACCAAGATATGATATAAAAACACTATGGAATAGGAATTCTAACCTAAAATTTCAAATCTGAAACTATAGGTACCCAACTAATTTTAATGAGATCAAACCTAAAAACTTTAATCTACCTTGATACCCAAAAAAATTAGCTCCTATAAACCTGAATTTGTGATCTCTTTTATTTCTTTTTTACTCTTAATAGTTATTCTGGGTAGAATTAAAATGTTGGACACTTTTTTTTTTATCAAAGGACCATTAACGCAAAACTAGAAAATAACTAAAGAAGAGAAAAAAAATACATGAAACAAGATACAAAGAAAAAAAAGATATAGGCAGAAATAAATTTACATAACAAAAAAATAAACATAACTTGATAAATAGAGCTAAACTTTGATACCAACTAATGTGAACCTTGTGATCATGTAGTCACATAATTCACATGGAAGAAGAACAAATCTCGGAAAGCTAAAAAATCAAGTTTAATAAGAGTGTGACACAGAGATTACTTGAACTAAAGCACCAATACTATTGGAATATGAACACACACCCAACGATTAGCGAATTTAAATAAGTATAAAGAAGAACACCACAAAGTCGATTATACTTTGATAAGTTTGATTGTTCTTTGTTTAACTAAAGAGAAATATTTTGCATCATGCAAAACACAAGTTTATTCAAAACATTATGGCTCCAAAGCTAAAATATAAGTACAAGCTAAATAAACCTATTTATAATAGTTTAAAACATCCTAAAAAATTCTGGAAAAAATAGAAAAAAAATCATAAATCAATTAGGAACTAATATAAATCTCGTATAGTAGCTTATGGACCTTATTGCAAGGTCCTTCCATGTTGGATGGATCTAAAATTTTAACCTGGTATATAACAAGACCTCTAGAAATGTATGGTAGAGTTTCAATTTGATCCAATGATTGAATAAAACATTATGTTTGTTAGAATAAAACCGTGCAATAGAAAAAATTAGTCCAATGATCCTTGTAAGAAAAGGATTTAGAACATTAAAGAAATCATTGTCACACTTGGAAATTATATTGTTGTCTGTTAAAGATTCTTTTAGAATAAGGAAGAGTCTTGGAATTATATGTTAAATATCCTTGCATTATTAGGAAAAGAATCATCTCTAAATAGAAAGTTCATAAGTCAAAAGGCAACAAATACATATGGAAATTCCTGGTAAAATTTCTACTTGATCCATTAATTGGATTAAGAGTTCTACTCAATAACATAAAACTAGAGAATAAATACAATTACATTGGAATCTGAATTTCTTTCTTCAACCCTTTCTTAGATCATATCACTTATTATAACTTTGGAAGTATGGAGTACATAAAAATTACTTCTGGTATTATAATTACTTAATGAGTAGTCAATGAAGTCTTTACTGCCACTTTTCCTTCATTGTACAGGTAAGAGACAACAATGAATTTATTTGTCGAATGAAGGATTATTTGCTAAGATCATTTTTCATTGAGAAAGCCACAAAGGCTTTTGAAACCTATTTTCCAATGCAACCAATGAGTTTTGGATACAAATGGTATAGCTCATAAAAGAGGTCTTGTTCACACCACTCGCCTTCTTGCAAAGCAGGAACTCCTGAATGGTTGGCTTTTGTGTTTTCTGCAACTTATAGTGATGATGATGATGATGGTTCACTCACTGTGGCTTGAGTTGTTGATGATTCCATGAAGTCTGAGAAACCTAAAAAGTGATGGTTAATTGTATCAAGCATGATTCCTTAAATCAAGCTGAAGATTTCATAAGCAGCAAATTTGTCAATAATCAAGCATATAATAGCTAGGATATAATAAAGAAAGTTGACTCTATTTTTAAGTTTGTAACCGTTAGAAAATATATCCTTAATTTTTGCTCTTTTTCTTACAATATATGTATATATATAAAATATTGATTTGTATATCAAACAGGTCTACAATACAATTGTTCTCTTGAAAGTAAACAATTTGTACATAAGCCACTCTTATCACTTTCATTATGGTATTAGAGCTCCACTCTACCGAGAACTTGATCCCCAACTTAGAAAACTTCCCTTCACCAATCACGAACCCACAATCCACCACAGATGTTCCACTAATTGCATTAAACATTGCAGCCCAAATTAATGAAAAACTTACCCCCTCAACCTTTCCTCAGTGGCGTGCATGGTTTGAAGCCCTACTAATTGGCTACAATCTCATTGACTATGTTACAGGTAACAAACCATGTCCCTCCCCAAATGACTTCTCTGTTTCTTCCCTTCAAAAATCCCACTAGGTCAAACAAGACAAGTTGATCCTCAGTACTATCTTATCCTTCATTATACCTACCATATCCCCATTTATCTTCGCTACAACAACATCTCAGGTCACATTGTGCAAATTAAACACCATGTATGTAAGCAAGTCTCATGGTTGTGCCATGCAACTAAAGGAGGAACTTATCTTGATTAAGAAAAAACATTGGTCAATTCAAGAATATATGCATATTATCAAGGCCCTTGCAGATGAGATTGCACTTATTGATCATCCCATTTCAGAGGATGACCTTGCTATTTATATCTTAAATGGTTTGGGACCAGATTTCAGAGAAATTACCGCACCCATCTGGGCAAGGAAAAGCTCGATGTCCTTTGAAGAGCTTTATGATTTACTTATGAGTTATGAATGCTACTTAGGTCGTCTTGAGGCCACCACACAGCAGCTCATCGCTATAACTAATTTCTTAAATTGCAAGTTGCTTTCCCACTCTTCAAATAGGGGCAATGTCTCTAGAGGCTTTAACAAGCTAATCAAAGGACGCCACTTCAAATATGATGGTCATCCTGCCTCAACTTGTAACAATGAAAACCCATGTGACAACAAGAAGCCCAATAAATTTAATGGTCAGCGCAGGTATCAACCCAAATGTCAAATATGTGATCAATTAGGTCACATTTCTAAGTATTGTTCGCGGTTGAACTCTTGTAAAGCAACAGCTAATTGTGCTTCCACCTCACAAGCCAAAGACACTATATTGCTTATTGACTCGACTACTTCTCACAATATCACTAGTGATCTTGCAAATTTATCAGTTCATTCAGAATATGATGGAACCGATGAACTTGTCACTGGTGACAAATCAGGTTTGCGTGTCTCACATATTGGTTCATTGGTATTTCATTCACCTACTCACACTTTCCATTTAAATGATACACTTTGTGTTCTGAGTATATACAAAAATCTTATTTTTGTTCATCATTTCACTTCCCAAAATAACATTTTTGTTGAATTTCATCGCCTTTTCTTTCTTGTTAAGGATCCGATCACGGGGGTGGTACTACTCAAAGGAGCATGTGAAAATGGTGTTTACACACTTCCGAACTCACTAGTATCCTCTCCAAAAATGGTTGCAAATATGCATGGACATCACTAGATGGGTGGCATAAACGTCTAGGCCATCTGTCTCAAAAACTTGTTGAGCAAATTGTCAAGTCTTTTTCACTTCCAATAAAAACCAAAGACCAAGTAACTTCTCTTTGTACCTCTTGTTCAATCAATAAAGCTCATAAGCAACCATTTCATCAAACTAGTCTTCAAAGTCATGCACTACTTGATCTTATTTACACTAATGTTTGGGGTCCTTTAAATATGGTTGGCCTTGATGGCTTACGATTTTATTTTATTTTGGTTAATCATTTTACCAAACACATATGGTTTTATCCCATGACAAATAAATCTTATGTAAGCACATCTTTCCTCAATTTAAACATCTTGTTAAAAACAAATTTCAAACCAAAATCAAAAGTCTTTACTCGAACAATAGTGGTGAATTCATTGCACTTAAACAATATTTTTTATACATGGGATTAGCTACTACACCATACCCCTCATACACCTCAACAAAATGGTGTCTCTAAGCGTCACCATTGTTGCTTAGTGGAAACTGGCCTCACACTTTTACATGATGTCTCCTTTCCATTATCTTATTGGCCCCATGCCTTCTCCACAACCACATATCTTATTAACCAGCAACCAACTCCTCTACTACAAAACAAAACTCCATTTGAAATCTTATTTCATTAAATCCCAAATTATCTCAAATTAAAATAATTTAATTGCCTTTATTTCCCTCTCACCAAACCATACAACATAAATAAACTCTAACCGAAAGTCATTCTGTGTATGTTTATTGGCTATTCTCAAACTCAGAATGCTTACAAATGCCTAGATTTATCTACAAATAGACTCTATCTCTCTTGTCATATTTTATTAGACGAAACTCAAACCCCATTTCAAATTATTTCCATCGGACACACATCATCTCCTTCATCATCCAGGATGGATGCGCCACCCATCGATGTACCCACTCCGCCGAAACCATCACTAGTGACCTCAGATCGTGCCACCACTTCTGCATCACCTTCAGGTACCACCTTTGATCTTCCCTCTTTTGTTTTGGACTAATTGTAATTAAATTCTCCATGCTCTACTCCCCAATGTATTACATCACAATGAGGATTTCTTTCCCTCGTAAATTTTAACCTTCACAGTCAATTCTCTAACACAGACACACACGGACATTCCCATCTCCTCTCAAATCTCACCTCCTGTGTCTATTGTTCCAAATGAATCCCAGCCACAAAGAACCCACTCTATGGTCACTAGGTCCATAAATCAAATTTACAAACCAAAGCAATTCCATGTTGTTACCAAACATTTTATTCCCCATGCTATTGAACCCAGTTGTGTGAGTCAAGCACTCTATGATCCTCGTTGGAAACAAGCTATGTTTGAAGAGCTTACAGCTCTAATGAGACACAACATATGGATATTAGCACCTCCACCCAAAAACCGTAATCCCATAAGTTGTAAATGGGTGTTTTGGGTTAAGTGAAAAGTTGATGGGTCGATTGATTGCTTTAAAACAAGGCTTGTTGCAAAAGGCTTCAATCAACGCCCTGGTTTGGATTACAAGGAAACATTTAGTCTGGTTGTGAAACCAGCTACTATTAGAATTGTTCTAACACTCGTTGTTACACAAGGCTGGTTATTGAGACAACTTGATGTTCACAACGCATTCTTGCATGGTCTATTAATTGAGGATGTATATATGGTTCAACCTCTGGGTTTTAAAGATGATACAACACCTCATCATGTTTGTAGGCTCAACAAAGCTATTTATAGCCTCAAGCAAGCCCCACGAGCATGATACTCCGCTCTAAAAAGGTGTCGTTCTAGAATTTGGCTTTCTAAACTCCAAAGTTGATTCTTCATTGTTCATCTATAAAACTAAATATGTCACTAGCTACTTCTTGGTGTTGTAGATGATTTGGTTATTACAGGAAATGATCCCGCTTTTGTCTCATCAATCATTACCCAACTTGATACTCAGTTCTCTTTAAAAAACATAGGTCAGCTATATTTTTTTCTTGGGTATGGAGGTTATTCCCATTATAACAGGTCTTTTCTTGTCTCAACACAAATATATTTGAGACTTATTAACAAAGATTAACATGCATGACGTAAAAGATGTTACCACTTCACTATGTATAAGCACTGCGCTCAAGCTACTTGATGGCACATCCTCGATTGATAGCACAAAATTCAAAACTGTCATTGGTGTTTTGCAATACTTGTCCCTCACACACTTGAGCATTTTTTTTGTTGTAAATAAGTTATCCCAGTTCATGCATAAGCCAACAACAACTCATTGATCAGCTGCAAAACGGTTGCTTCGATACTTGAAGCACACCATTTTTCATGGGATTCACATTCGAAGAAGCTCACCCTCCATACTTACCACATACTCCGATGTTGATTGGGTAGGTAATTTGACGATCAAAAATCTACTTCGACATACATATGTTTTCTTGGTTCTAATCCTATTTCTTGGAGTTCAAAAAAACAACGGGCTGTCACGCGATCTTCAACTAAAGCTGAGTATAGCACTTGCAAACGCTGCTTCTAAGACACTATGGCTCCTAGCACTCTTTGCTAAACTTGACTTCTCCATTTCAGCTTCTCTAAAGCTTTTATGTGACAATTTAGGAGCAACACATTTGACCTTCAATCAAATCCAACATTCAAGGATGAAACACATTCAGATTGACTTACATTTTGTAAGTGACATTGTGTAAAAGGGTACACTCCATGTTCATCATGTCAACACACAATATCAACTTGCTGACCTTTTGACAAAACCCCTGTCATGTCAACGCATATAACTACTTCGAAACAAGATTAGAGTCATCAATGGTACCTCCATCTTGAGGGGGCGTGTCAAGGATGATTCCTTAAATCAAGCTGAAGATTTCATAAGCAGCAAATCTATTAATCAAGCATGTAATGGCTAAGATATAACAAGGAAAGTTGACTCTGTTTTTAAGTCTGTAACCGTTAGAAAATAAATCCTTAATTTTAGCCCTTTTCCTAGAATATATTTTACAAGTTATGTATATGTATAGAATATTGATTTGTATATCAAATGGGTCTGCAATACAATTGTTCTCTTGAAAGTAAACAGTGCAGAAGCCACTCTTATCACTTTCATCAAATTGATTGTTGCATGGCATAGAAAATAGTGTATGTATTACTCACTCTTAACATATTGCAGTGCTTGTTGTGACTAAGGATATCACCAAATCACCCATAATAGCTCAACAAAATAATAATTATTTATCAAAGGAAAAGAATTTTATAATACTGTATGGGTCTTTGGCAAATGTATTTTTTGTCCATTTTTTGTTTAGTATTACTGATTGTTGCTCTCAAAATCTTAAAAATGAATGAAAAGCTGAAACATCGAGAGAATAACATAGGTTGTGTTGTGTTTCTTTCTAGGAACTTAAAAGAAGTCAAGGACTGCATGAACATGAAAAACTTGATCGAAGGTGTTAGATGTAATGTAAAGAATCCAATGATAGCAGAAAATCCTACATCTACTATAAAACAATTAAAAATCTAAAAACATATAAAAAAAATCCAAATTAAAATATAAAGTCTAAAAAAACATGGAATTGTTTTTTACAAATGTCATATAAACAATATTTGTGCTCAAAACATGATTTTGAAAGATTTGACATAATGTTCCACAATACAGTGAATGGTCGCCCTAAGAAAATTTTTTCTTAGAATCATCTATAACACTACCAGAAAACCGGAGAAAAGCAACGGAATTACCGACAGAATCTTTCAGTTGGTATAAATTACCGACGGAAATAATTCCGTCTCAAAATCTGCCGGTATATACCGACGAAATCAATCCGTCGGCGAAACCGTCGGTATATACCCACGGTTTCGCCGACGGAGCATACAGTTCGTCTGGAATATACGCAACGGCATGGAGACGTCAGGTGATTTTACCGACGGAAATTACCGAGGGATTCAAACTGAGTGACGTGGTGCTTTCACCGACGGAATCACCGACGGCAGTAATCTGTCGGTGATTCCATCGGAAAAAACCATTATATGCCCCCATCTACCGACACTCTCTTCCTCTGTTTCTCCTTCTTCTTTCCCATCCCACCTCTCCCCTCCCAAACTGCAGCCAAACACCCATCCCAAACTCTCCACTATTCTCAACACGAGCACTCAAGTTTCTTATATCTTGTACGTGGTCACAATATCTGTTTCTTGTAGATTTTATCATTTTTTTGTAAGTAAATCTATCCTTTTTAGTTTTAATATTTAATTGTGAATTTTATTGTTTTAGTATATGTATTTTGTTAACGTTTGTACTTGTTTAATTGTTATT
>Ga0325401_1007282_pt1 | contig 10743 bp, 9 predicted proteins | sample PopdelMetagenome_FD_205666 | JGI IMG/M metagenome (GOLD analysis project Ga0325401, IMG submission 205666) | Populus deltoides microbial communities from Bellville, Georgia, United States - Xylem-PdKOR-R2 | ecosystem: Host-associated > Plants > Phyllosphere > Stem > Wood/Secondary xylem | place...
TGACTAAATAGAAAAATAAAAAATAAAAAATAACGTGTTTGTGTGGCGCACCTGATGGTGCATGGGAAGTGCTTGCGCCCTTCATGCGTTGCATGTGGTGCATAACGACATCAAAAAATGCTTGTTCACTATGTCATTGGAAGTCCTGTTGTGTTCTCTTTCTATTGGTATGAGATGTGTATTCAACAGTGGTTCGCTTTGTTCTTGGTGTGCTTTTCTTTTTGTTTTTTTTTCTCTACTCCCTTGAAAATTATAGTTTGGCCCATTTAGTTGTTGATATTTCAACTTCAGTCCTTACGTTTTTAATTTTTATTTCTTGATCTTGGCTCTTTTTATAGAAATTTTATTATTTTTTTTTCAATTCCATCCTTCAATTTCAATTTAATAAATATTATATTCTCCGATTTGGTCCTCATTCTTTGGATTTTTAACTTTTTTTCTTGGCCCTTTTATAAAAAAAATTATTAATTATTAATTTCATCATTTAATTCAAATTGGTGGTATTATGTTTTTTAATTTGGTTTTTATTGTTTTGATTTCTAATATTTTTTTCTTGGCTCTTTCGTAAAAGTTATTATTCTTTTCAATTTATCCCTTCAATCAAAATATTTGTTTATGTTATTTTAACCCTCATTTTTTTCTCTCGTTTTTTGGTCCTTTTACTAAATTAATATTTCTTTTCAATTTCACCTTTCAATCAAATATAAAATTTATTTTGTATTTTGATTCTTGTTTTTTTAGTTGCTATTTTTTAAATCTTTTTGTATAATTAAATTTTGTTTCTCAATTTCATCATTTAATATTTGATTGATTAGGAATTGAACTTCATGATTTGTCCAGATTATGTGCTTTAGGTCTAATGACCTCAGTCACGTGTTTGAAAAGTTAACATGTTTTTAAAAATTAAAAATGTTTTTATAATTATCTTTATTTTTTATTGAGTTATTCTAATCTCATAATCTAAGTCATAATTTTGATGGGATATTTAGGGTTGACTTAGTCTTAATTACTGTGGTTAGCAACCCATTTCGGCATCTAAATATTAATTTTTACAAAACAAAAAATCAATCTTGTGACGAAATGCAGGCACTAAGACTAGTTAATACTATACAACAATCCTTGTCAAGGTTTGTTTTTTTTTAAAAAAAAAGAAAAAATAAATTGCAAATGTTTACATGGTGGTGTTCAAACTCAATTAATTCCTTGTGAATTGGGTTGGGTGGCAATATAAGCCATTTGACACTAAAGTTGATCAATTATTATTATATTATACATTGAAATAATTGAGTTTTTAACTCAGTGTTTCACTTTTTAGATGAACAGTGAAGCTAGTTCCCTTTTTTTTTTCATCCTCTTTTTCTTTGAGTTTTGTTTTTTATTTTTATTCTTTGATATTAGATTTATATTGAATTTTTGTATTTTATTTCAATCTCATCCTTTTTAATATTTGGTTAATTTTTAATCGGTATTCATTGTCATAACCCAATTTTTGATCATTTTATTTTAATTATTATTATTATTTTATTTATTGAAAAAAGATAAAAAAAAATGATGATGAAAAAATAATATTGATGAAAAACAAGTAAAATGAAATAAATGAAGAATGAATTAAAATTTGGGTTAACGGCAACATGATTGGAAGTTTTGGGATTTAATTAAACTTTGGAATTAATCTAATTAATCCAATCAAGGGTTTAATTGAAGAATGGGTTTAATTGAAGAATTGATAAGTTTTAAGACTTAATTAAGCTTGAAATTAATTTAATTAATCCAATCAAGATTTTAATTGGAGAATTGATAAATTTTGAGATTTAATTAAGCTTAGAATTAATTTAATTAATCCAATCAAGGTTTTAATTGGAGAATTGATAAATTTTGAGACTTAATTAAGCTTAGAATTAATTTATTCAGGGACTTAATAGAAAAACTATTAAGGTATAGGGCTGATTCTGGTCAAATTTGCAAGAAATTAAAACCCAAGGACCAATGTGTAAATGACGCTGAGATGCAGGGGTTCGATTACAATTTACCCAAGGACTGGACTGCAAAAATTCAAAATGTCGAGATCAAAACACAAATGGCCATTAAACATCAAAACAGCGCCGCCTATGGATGCGCTATTCATCTTCTTCAACGGATGCCCACCGCTACCATTACACCTGCAATTCAATGGTTGGAAGAAACGAATTGTTCTCTGGCTATAAAAGCTAGAGAACAAAAGGTTAGAGGGGGGACTTAAAAAAAAAAAAAGCAGACTTTAGTTCCCCTGGTTTCTTCTTAAAGAAACAGAGGAGACGAACGAACAAAAAAGGAAAAAGGAAGGAAAGCTAGGGACTGAAAGGGAGGAAAACAGTGGGATTTTGGACAAGAAACCGAGGAAAAACTTCAGCTAAACCCAGACAAAAAACCAGAGAAGAAAATCAGAGCAAAGAAAAGAGAAAAAACAGAGCACAAATCCAAAGCAAAAATACACGGAGAGACAGGGAAAACAAGAAAGCAGCAATACACAGACGAGTATTGGCTCTGCCACTGTCTTAGTCCCTGCAAACAACGAATCCAACCAAATTAAAGCTTTCATCAGTTTCGAGTTTCAAGACGAACTCCATTTCCATGCACTTAGCACCAAAAAGATTCAACATGTCTAGGATCAGATATAGATGATAAATACACAGCTGAAACTAGTTAACTACATTTTCATGACCACTACGTTGAAGCACTAACGCGCGACAACTTTTCACTATGCTCCCATAATCCAGGGCAGCAAGCAAGAAAATTGGTTGGGGTTGAAGTGCATTAGGGAGATTTCCAAGGGGCGGAGGCTACTTTTACAAAATGATCCCGGGCATTTTTTATCCGTTCATTTATGGCATCAGCATGGGATTGCATCTTGGAAATATCAAGGCCCTTAACCTCCATCTTTGCCTTGGTTAAAGCAAGTTCTTCCTGTAGCTCAGTTATCTTCTTCTCAATATCGCTCATCTTCTCTTCCAGCTTTCTTTTCTCATCAGTATGCACTCGTATTTTCTCTTCAGCATCTTTGGACTCATTTATTACCTCCCCTTGCCCATCTTTAATTGAAAGCAATTCATTCAACCTACAGCGTGGCACAGTGATGTCAAATCCATGCTTCTCCAAGTCAACAAGACTTTCCAACGTACTCTCTAATATGCTTCTACAATCATCAAATTGAAGGGAGGATATCTTCTCAAACAAACTGGCGAATGTTACCATAATGCCAATGGCTGATCCTTCACGATACTCTTCTTTACATTCAGTCAAAGGATGAAAGTGTGGTTTTTGCGGAATGATTTGGAATACTTCCATAGATTCAATTGTGTTCCAAACCGGAGACTTCTTTACAAAAGGCACCAACTGATTTTCCACCATAGTGTCATTGCTTTTTGGATCAACTGTACACGATTGCACTGCTACAACTTTTTTTTCTCTAGCCTCACTCACTCCACTAGCAATCCGACCAGTCGATAATCCTGAACAGGAAATAATTGTAGTCAGCAAAACTACAAGAGGAAATGCATTTAAATGTTTGACTTACTTAATTCTTCAAGACCTGCTGAACCGTGCATATTCCCAAACCAGGTTGATAGAGGTTGATCATCATCAGCAACATTCTTCGATGCAGCAGCAGCATCAGCTTCCCTTGACATGAAATCTGTCTTGGAAATTTCACTGCTTCTCTCTCTTGAAGAATTTTGTAAAACTGCATAATTTCATACCAGGCTTCAGAAATGGATACATATTTTTGAATGGCTATTGTGAGTGTTGTAGCTTTCTATGCTTGTGTCTCTTATAGTAAAGAGGGTGTTTGCGTATGAGAGAGACACTCAGATGGAGATGGAAATGGGACCAAGAGACAAGGCAAAACCAACTTCTAGCGTTATCAGCTTTCCAGAGCAATATCTGGCAAATGATTAACCAACCAGTATTCATTCCATGATTTGCTTATTTAGTCTCTTAAATTTGTTAGATGAGAGATTGTATCAAACAAAAGAACCACTACTCTGATCTCCCTTCTTCTAGAAAAACTTTCTGGGAACCAATGCTATTACCCATTTGAAGAATAAACATGGCAAAACAAATGGAGAATTGGAAACTTAGGACTGATTTTGTTGTTGTGGCCATTAAAAAAGTCAATACGAGAACCTAATCTTTCTAAGACATCTATGACAGCAGATAATAAGCTCATCCACAACTGAGGTTCAGAGTAAGCCATGCTCTTGGCAAACCTAAAATCAATGTCTATGTCATCACAGTGGAAAGTATTGAAAGTTATTGATTTGCGTAACAGGCATCCTTCTGATGATTTTTACAGCTGTTTGCCTAATACTTCCACAGTAGTTTCATTTGGTGCTCTCTTTCTTTGCCAAAGATACCCACATTATAGCTCACTGCATTCTGGGTAATGGTGGATGAAATCAGAAATTTCCTTTTGTTTGCTTAAAAATTCCACAACAGAAGTTCCTTGCAGCAAGGCAGAAAAATAACTCAGATCTGAAGCTCTACATACCTTTAGGCTCCGCCCTTGCCTGTGTAGGCCACTCAACTTCATTAGTTGTAAGATCTTTAATAACCACTTGTACAACTTCATCAGCAAGGTCCACAGAGCCAAAGTCCTTACCTGCATGTTATATTGCATATTTGTGTATCTCCAAAAAAAATCACAAAATGACCAGCCAACAAGTTGTGGTTTAAAGCATTTACATACTAGCCACCAGAGCTTTTGAGTTTATGATTAATTTGCGTGGTCTTCCCCTCTTTCTTCTTTGACTGCTTCCCACATATTCCTGAACCAAAAACAACAAACCTAAGAGCTGGTACAGTCTGATTAGGGGACAAAAAGAACAGCAGGGAAAGCAAAACACTGTAAGGGTCTTATTCTCCAGGTTTGGTCAAGGAATCAATGAAAGCAAGTATGCCAAAATAAAAAAAACACTAGCACACTGAGTAGATATAATGGTTATAAAGACTATTACAGTAGCCTCCCATACAAGTAACCGCAATTCAGGAATCCTTGAACAATATTTTATGTTCCACACCTTTGCACATTCTAAGGGCAATGAAATGCAAGAACCATGTGTACCAATGGACTCTTTTTCCCTAAAAATCTGTATCATTTATCTAATGCAAGATTGCTCGAGACCAATGCCAGCAAAATGGCTGTGCACTTCGAATTCTTCAGACTTTGGTTAATGGTACAATGCCAAAAAAAGCACACTAGCAATTATCCAACCACTCAAACAAACTACACTGAAGAATATCATTTTTCTCTATACAATAACAGTATCACTTTCTATCCAGCATGTCAAAGTAAAAATCAAGATACCATTAGGAATAGTGAACCTGCAACCTAATTTAACATTGTAGAATATGGCAACACTTTTCTCAAGGACCAGCTCTGTTTAATGCCTGAAACTGTAAGTTCATGGAAACTTCAAAACTAAATTCCCATTATTTACAACCATCACAAGCATTACTGCACATGAATTAGCATCATAAATTCCCAAACCTTAAACTGTCCTATCACCAGTCTACATCTCTCTAATAAATAGGTGTTTTTCATACTTGTCTTATCTTGGCAGTTTTCCTTAGCTTCTAAGCATGGCCCCACCCACCCACTCACCTCCCGTTGAACAACCAAACAAAAACAGAAGCAGAAAGAAACCTCTTCCTTACCATGTTCTTGTCTTTGGCTGAATCATTCAAACCCTTCTTCTGATCCCTCATAAGCTTCAGCATTTCCTTGTCATCCTGATAAATGCCCTCTATAGCTTTTAACCCTATGATGAGAGGGACTTCAATTTCTTTTGTTTTAACATCACTCTCACTGATGCCTTGAACAGTAACTTCCACTGCATCACCGTCCTTCACTGGAAATCACTCAATAGAAGAGATCCTGTGAATAAAAGAAATAAGCAATGCAACAATAACAAGGAAATATATACCTGCTGCTGAAGAGTTTGGACTTCTAAAAGGTGATTTGGTGGCTCTCCCTTTCCTAGTTACAATGTCCACTTTCGGGCAGTCCAATTCAAGCACTTTATGTAGCTTAGTCTTCTGCATCGATAAGGGATGATGCAAATAAGAAAAAAATTTCGCAAAAGGGAAAAAACTAGTAGAACAAGTTACTCTTAGAAAAAATGGCAGAACCAACAAAAAGTGAACGTGTATAGGTGATCATCAAAACTCCATCAAGAAAGCCTTAGTTTATTTTTTAACAAATGGGCTTAACTGTTTCCCAATATCATGTGATTCATGTCATCATATAAAAGGACCTGCTTGTGTCAAAAACTAGTATAATGATTTATTTGATCTTGCAAAGTGCATGTTTTAGCTGTTGATTATTTCATATATGTCGCGACATAAAAGAAGAATAACAGTTTATGACTATGAGACTGAAAGTAAGACTTTCAATACAATAGTGCTTCATGGAACCACCATGCTGTCACAAAATGCCAACCAAGGTTAGCATAAGGCTTGTTAATACTTTTCGCTGGATCACACAGCCAGGATGTGCAGACCATTCAAAAAAAGTTAAATGCTTCTCTTGGAAGTATAGGATGTAAAATTAATGAAAATTTTAGAAGATGAAATTCAACTCACAGTTGTCTTTCCTGCAGAAAAGTTCTCAGTTTTGTTAGAAGGCTGAGCATCAACCATATGTTTTTCTATGCATCTTGCTCTTTTACCTCCTGTTTTTGAAGTGGTAAAACCACAAAGTTTTTCGTTGCTTGACATTTCAATTGGTATCTTCCTAGACTGCAGAACTGTAACTGATAATGGAGCTTCAGTAGTATCTACATCAGTTAGCACACTGGAGGCGCTTGAACATGCGCCGCCACCATTATAAAGTGTCAGCTTTAGCTTCTTCACTGATTTTTCACCCGAATGCATTGACTGCTCTGTGGGATTCCTTATGCTTGTGGAAACTGTTTTCTCTTTGGTCTTATCCTCAGCTGCACTTGAGCTTTTGAGTTGTACTGCCACATCAGGGTTGTCACTACTGTCGGTGCCAACAAACTGTCCTTGACTATCAGAAACAATTCTAACTTCCTGAACAAAAACAGGGAAGTTACGCAATCAAAAGATGAAAGGGGATTTTCTACCATCTTTTTCAGCTTCCTAACTTCATTTCATACAATCCTGCCAAACTTTAGAGAATAAATGCATCAGACTATCACAAAACTCCAAGTCATAAGAAAAGTAAGCCCAAAGAATCACCTAAGCTCCTCAGCCATTGCCCATTGACGCGTCAAGGAAAGCGAGGCAAGACATTTTATTGCATTCCCTATGCTAAATTAGTCACTTAATCATGCATTCAAAATACTCCTGGCACAAAATGTAAACAAGTGAAGTTTCTTATACGAAAAGTGCTGGTAATAAACATGTGCCTGTGTGGGCTTTGCACACATAACAGAAGAAACCATACATTGTAAGATAGCATATGAAGCAATACAAAAGTGAATCAGATCCAACCAGCACACTTCCTGAGTCTGGGTCAACAGCTCAATTTTCCCTTCTTTTTCTCAGATTAATCTGCAATCAATCTGAAAATGATTGACCATAAAAACCTTAAATGTCTTGTGTTGATCAGTTGATGTTCCAATATAGAGCAAGAGGTGGAATGAGCGAACTAGAATCAGCAGGATTCTATGAGATCCGATAGTATGGTAGAAAGTAATATATTTACTACCATACTATCTATTTTTGTTATTCTAGTATATAAAGTTGTACTGTAGAAAGATCTGGGCTTAATATGGATACACTCTATTTAAAGAGTAAGCTTCAGATTAAATGGAATGGCAAGGGAGATCTAAACCTAATGGCTCACACTGTCAGGAAATGGTCTCCATCTTCCGCACATAGGAACAAACCTAGATGTATATCCAACACCATATCCAACAACAGCCACTTGCTACTGTTAATAACATGAACTAACAAATTGACCCAAATAAGTATTATACCTTTGATTTACTAATCCATTTTCCATCAACCCATTCCAGATGAGGCCTTATCTTTGTGTGACTAAGCTCCTTGTCCTCATTTCCGTGCTTAAAAAAGACATTGTATCTCCTCCCAGCAAGAAGTTTTGTAATTACTCCAGATCTCCAACCAAAGCCATAGCGTGTATCTACCCTTTCCAGCAACTCGTAATTTCTGTCTGCATAAAGAGGAGGAGTGGGTCGAATGTGAAGAAAATCCACAATTGTTTTCATCGGTCCAGCCTCATCACTATTCCGCGCGCTTAGACACTTTACCAAGAAAGTTTTATCCTCGTTTTCTTTGATGACAACTGCAGGCAACCAAATATCACGTACATTATCTTTTTCAAGGTTCACTTCTACTTCTGTCCCTGAGCTAAAAACCGATCCTGTTGCTTGCTTTAAAAATCAAATTGAGAAACCAAATCACTCATATGATAAATAAGTCAAACAGAGAGCATACATATCTTCAACTCCATTGATAAAATGGAAAGAACAGATTGGCTAGAAATAGAGCTTGTGGAAGCCAAAAGAAAAGATAACATAAATGATAAGTGCACAAATTACTACATTATGATCAATGCAAATAAGCAAAATCCATAGTTGGGGCATTGACATAATGAATGCCAAAATTTAATAACCGAATTCAGGTAGGACAGAGCTGAGGCACTGAAAAGGTACTGAGCAGGTACTAAATCTCATTTTCGGAACTTAACATAACTTTAGCCGTCATAGAAATAGGCATGCAATGGGAAGGGAGATTGTTAAATGACCTAAAGACAAGGAATTGATTAAGGCATTAAGTTACGCGGGTGCACGAAGAAAGAAATAGCAACTAAAGTAAGCGACTCAAAGTTCTCCTTTTCCTCATGCAAGTAGGACCACAAAAAAATCCTCAGCATCCAAATTTCCAAAACACGACATGCAATTGAGTCATTCAATTTCTAGTGAGATTCGAAAGCACCCACATAGATCTAGAACTTCAACACAACATGCAAAAAAGTTTCACAGACATCGAAACAGCATGAGTGCACAAACAATCAAACACAAAGAAAGAAGAAGAAGCCAGTAAACACTCAAAAGCCTCTATTTCATGGAAATGAGAAATACCCGCTGCATTTGGGGTCGGACCCAGTTGCCATCAACCCAATCCAAATGAAGCCTTAAATCTTTGGCCTCAAATTCAACAACATCAGGAGGGTTATCAAAATAAACCATGTATCTTGACCCCCCATCAAGAACCTTCTTTACAACACCAGACCACCAGCCATCTCTAAGGCTTGCATCAATGGCTTCGTTTTCTTGAAAAAGCCCATCATTTTCCAGTAAATATTGCGGGGGCAAAGGCCTAATGAGATGAGGATCGACTTGTTCTACCAGAGGAGCAGACCCATCTTCAGTAACCAGAGTCTTGTACTGAACAATCGCTTTCCTTTTCTTCTTCGAAGCTGATTTCACTGCTGCTTGTGATTGTGGTTTCGGGAATTCTAAAATGGTAGCTAAATACCAAGCACCCCTGAAACCTTCCTCGTCACTGCTTACTTCAACTTCCTCACTCTTGTTGAAGAGGATAGTCTGGTCTTGCTGTCGAGGGTTTTGTTGGGGTTGGGGTTCGGGATTTGAGTCTAAAACCACCATAATTTTTTTCTTTTCTGTGACTGTAAGAAGAAAACCCTAGGCAGAGGGGGTTTTGTGCATTTTTCTTTTCGTTTCCTCTCTCTCTCTCTCTCCTCTTTTATCTTTTTTATTTTTTCTTCCTGGGGTGCCTTCCACGGTCAAATGCTGTTCAACCAAATGACAAGCATTAAAGTGGATGGATAATATTTGGTGGGGTTTTGGCGGGATTGTGCGGTGCCGGGTGCCGGGTGCCTGCGTTAGGTTGTGTGGGAAATGTGCAGTCAGTCTAGCTCGAGATTCCGAGGTTTCCTGTTCCCTTCCGAGTGGGGAAAGAACTGTTGGTCTATCGTGTTCTGAGTTCGTGTTCGTGATTAAGGGTTACCAAATTGGCCCGTTATGTGTTCATGAGGGCAAATTTTATGAAAGAAACTCGGCCTTCACATGTTTTTGAGGCTTTCAAGCTTTAGCGTACAGATTGAGAAAAATCACTACAATAACAAATGTCGATATTATCATTGCTTGTCGCGTGTTACGACAACGGTTAGAGAAGACAATTTTACTGTACTTGCTTTTTTTAAAAAAAAAAACAAATATATATATATAATAATATTTGCTTTTTAAATTATTTTCTTATTGTAAATATATTAAAATAATTTTTTTATTTTTTAATATTAGCCCATTAAAATAATTTAAAAATATTAAAAAATTATTAATTTAAAACAAAAAAATAAAAAATATTAACTTTTTAATAACAAATACTTTTTATAACAACAAGTATGATTAACCGTGAGTCGGGTGCATATAAAACTTATATAGACTCGACTTGTTATTTTTGCTGTTTAAATTATTGTATATTTTATAAAACAAATCTAATTATCTAACTTTCACTTATTAACTAGATTTTATTAAATAAATATTAGAGAATATGTAACCATTATTATATTTATTACATCATATCACACTGCAATCCTTGTAAAAATTAATCTAAATCTCTTTATATATTATTATTATTATTATTATTATTATTATAGAAAACTAAAAGAGAATGTAATTTAAGTTTGTTATTTAAACAATAGTTTGTCATTCAATTAGAGCGTGTTTGGTAGTATGGTTGTGGGTGCTTTTCAAA
>Ga0325401_1007287_pt1 | contig 10740 bp, 5 predicted proteins | sample PopdelMetagenome_FD_205666 | JGI IMG/M metagenome (GOLD analysis project Ga0325401, IMG submission 205666) | Populus deltoides microbial communities from Bellville, Georgia, United States - Xylem-PdKOR-R2 | ecosystem: Host-associated > Plants > Phyllosphere > Stem > Wood/Secondary xylem | place...
AGTCTTCCCTAACTAAACCTAATGGATCCATTTTGGGTTGCGAGCTAATGAGCCTAAACAACTAATTAACTAATTATAAGTCCAATGTCTAATGGGCCAAAACAAACCCAAATTTAAAATAATTATTCAACTTTAAAGAAATAAATAAAATAGGATAATAAAAAAATCTTCATGCCAAAATTACTCCATGTAGCTTGAATCTCTAATTTTCACACATTCTTGGCAGATTTTTTATCCTTCCTTCAAACACGTTATTCTCTCTCATCTAGATGCATTACTGGGCCTACCAAATATGGTTAGAAATATTGATATGTCTGGTTTCTAGCCCAACTTGAATCGCAAAAAACTTTCACCTTTTAGTTCTAGATATGCTCCAGACAGTACACAAAGGTTTAGTATGATAAATTTGACAAGATTTGTCTAGTAACTTTAAGCCTCTGAAATAATCTTTTCTCAAACTCCATTTGACCTAAAAGTTTACCAAAATATACTTTCATGTGTCTAGTATCTCCCTATAAAATATTTTGTTCTAATGTATAGTTTGGGAGATATGTCTGATCTCACAAATTTAGATCTGACTTGATTTGTATTGTCTACTCATATTTGGAAGTCAAGAGACTCAAGACCACCAAAATCCCTTTAGAAGCCAACTACCTATAAATTTGAAACCCAAAACCTTTGTTTACTCTTGTAACTGCTGCATAATTAAAAAAATAAAAAAGTGTCATCAAGAAGCAGCAACTATAATTGGGGTTATGAATGTAATGAAATAACATTTTTTCGTTGTTTTTGTCATTGATGATAGATTTGAGAACTCAAGAGAGAAACAAGCTTAAAGTTTCTCTTTTGTCTACTATAGTGATACGTGGTCTTAGAGCTTTGATTCTAGGGCTAAGGCAATCTCTTACTTTATTTATGATATTATTAAATAGTACCAGTTAAAGTTTTAGAGTCCACCAATAAGAAAAAATGGCAAAATGGACAACACATTCCAATTTGAACAGTATAAGGAATATGATTGATTTTAAATATTATTAGTTAATAATATTCTATTATAAAACATTAATAAATTTAAATATTCTTAGTTAATAATCATATATTCATAATTATTAGTTCAATTTCAATTACAAGTTAAAATTATAAATTTAGATTGATTTTTATAGGATATACAATATAATATTATTATGATAATAATTGTATATATTAAAAAAATAAAAAAAATCTTTGCTATTTATAAAGTAAAATTCTATTTATAAAGTAAAATTCTTGTTGAAAAGTAAAGAATCAATAATTAGGTTTCCTTTATAATAAATATATATTAATAAAAAATAAAAAAATTAATCGAAAAATGACTAAAACAAAATGTTCATTAGCAATTCCTTAAATGACCAAAATTCCTAGCAATTGCTTAACTTGGTGTGGTAAAATAGAATGTTCATGCATGTATTGTAACGATATTTTATATTTTGCATTTTCTTCAATTCAACACTTTAAGAATTTAAATAAAATCAACTGGTTGGTGGCAATTTAATTTAAATACATGATTATTTATAGGTAAACAAATTTTGGATAGTCTCCTATATAGAAAATGTGATGTCAATTTAAAAAATAAATAAATAACTTTTATGGTATCTTAATCCTGTAATTTATGTAGATGCTTAGGAAAAAGTCAATAGTTATTCTAACAACCATGAGTCGTTTAGTGTCAATCATGAACGAGCACCTTAGTCACAAGTATCCACTCTCGATGTAGGTTCATCTAGTGCGATGCCGCCATACCGAGGAGAGGTCCATTCAGAATGAGATCCATTCAGAACGAGATTCATTTCATTGTAAGTTTGTTTTCTTTTCATGCACTACTAACAAATAAAAAACATGTTAATAATTTTTGAAAAATAAAGTTCAATTAATGAATGCAATTTCAGGTTTACAAATATTGAGGTTGCCCGAACGAAAACATCAATGTTAAAATCATCGATGTAAGTGTCAATGTTTCAATGGAGTCAAGTTTTCAAAAATCCTGAATGGAAACCCGTAATTGATGAATAGTTTAAGAGATTTAAGGTTAGTATTAACTTTAAAAAAATTATTATGTTAATTTGGTTAATTGATTAATATTAATGAAAATATTATTTTACAAATTTGAACTACAAGAAAAAAATTTATTGGGATAAAGCTTGTTGCTAAGAGGGTTTGGGAGAATCACACGATGACTAGGTAAGACTGAAATCAAGATTTTTTTTAATCCTAATGTTAAATTTTTATTTTTCATATATTAATAAGTAATTCATTTATACTATATAGGTTGTGTGATTTGTGGTATGAGACTCAAAAGAAAGTAAAAAAAATATGTGAAAGAAATAGAACTTCCAAGCTGGAAGGACGTGGTATTTTGGAAGGATTTCAGACCTCCATACATCTTGAAGGTTGTATTGGTGGAATATATTCAACAAGTGATGTTCGGGCATTTGGTGCAACAGTCATAATTTGGTATGGAGAACTGGAACCAACATATTCACGATTCCATTACCACGCACATTGGCAAATCCATTTCGTTTGTTTCGCATGCGAAGCAGATGACTATTCTTTTTTTATCACATCCATTTTTAGAATTTGTTGTTTTATATGAATATTTTTAACCAACACTAGTTTTCTCTTGCAAGCTACGATTCTTGGACACAAACTAAGACTAATGGAGCCTTTTGTAGAAATGCACATGTGGAATGCGGATCGCCGGAAGGGGTGCATCCGCTCGTGGATAATCGAGCTCAGCATTTTGTAGTATGTTGGATTTCAAAAATTTCTTTTCTTGAGTTATTATTATTTTTATTTTGCTAACTTTTGTTAGAATACATATAACACTTGGTTAAAGAAGAGATACAAGGATGATCTTTTGACCCATCCAAAACTCGATCCGGATTTGTGGTTGGTGACAGAATCATCTGGTGTACCTAATAAAAATCAGGTGTGTGATAACTCAAATACTATAGTCGAGGAAATGCAGACGACCCGAAGTGTTTCAACCATTAGAAGCTCGTAATTGGTTCTGAACACCCAAACTCTAGAGTTCGAGTCGGTTTTAGTCCAACAAGTTGAAGCTTGGACGACCCATCTTGCTGCTGAGACAGAATGACTAAGTGTTGAGACAATCAAACTCTATTGATTGTATATGGAGCTGAAATCACAGATGGGTGGTGCATGTCCTCTTCTTATTGGCCTCATGGTCCCGGCAAAGACCTGCCTCCTCTTCCTCCTCCATCCTCTATATTTTAGTTTATAAATTTATAAATGTGTAATAAATCTTTGATTTTTATATTAATTTAATTTCTTTTAATTATTTTCTACTTTAGTTTAATAGATTAAAAAAATGTATTTAAACCATTACTAACGGTCTTACCGACGTATTAAATTCATCGGTATATTCCAAATAGTTGAAAAATAATTACTACAAATGCCACTGTGTCACTGTTTAATCACCGACAATGTCATTCCGTTGGTAATATTAAAAAAAATAACCAATGGAATTATATATGGTTTTTTTATCAATGATATGTTATATTCACCGATGAAATAAAAAAATCACCGATAAAATTACATATGGTGTTTTTATCGGTGATATGTCATATTGAGAGATGAAAATATTGATGGATTAAAGCGCATAATTTTTTTTATTTGCGTGTTTTTTCCATCTGTAAATCCATTAATAATTTCATTACCGACAAACTTATCAACAAACTATAAATCAGCGACGATATATTTTTTGACAAAGTATTTCTATGTATGAACTTGTTGGTAAAAGTCGTGTCGATCAATGGACTTAGGGTAAAATACAGACAAAATATCCTCTCTAGAAATTGAAAAATGTGGTAGTGATTATTCTAATGTCTAAATTAATAAAAAGAATTATGTGAGTACTTGTACATGCATGATACATGATACCTTCAATTTGCCCTCACTATAAACGAAAAAAAAAAGGGGATTTTGTCAAACTCAATGTTGGGATATGACTGTAATGTGAATACGTTTTCTCTTGAAGAATTTTGGCTTTAGAATTCATAGCAGTTTACGTCATTTCAATGTCCATACTGCTCCCGAGGTTTTATTAATTATCGTCAATTTATTACTTTTATTTTCTTATAAATATAAAGATATTTCCTAAATGAGGTGTTTCTTTCTAAGTTATGTCCTTGTCTTCTTGTGATGAAATGCTATCATGGGTGGGAAAGCTTCAGTATTATAAATGATCAATTTTTTTTTGTCCTCCTAGAGTAGAGAGCAAACTAATTTACCATCTTATAGCTAGTATGCAAAATCATGGCAGTCTTTCAAGCCTCTCAACAATTGTATTTCTTACGAACTCTTTGATAATACTTATCTACACTTGGTTAACTAAACTTGGAAATTAATGGAGTAAAAACTAGGAGTAGAATGCAATATTTATGTAGGCCTCGTATGACATCATCATAAATGAGAGTATTGCTGTAAATTAAATAAAGCACAGACGTCAATTGTTGTTTTTGATTCCATTTCGTGGGAGTGGCCACAAAGTAGTAAAACTTGGATTGCATAATTTCAAGAGAAATAAAGCAATGCTTTTTCCTGAGGTGCAAGCAGTTTGCCAAGCATCTAGGTTACATATTATTCTTGCTTCTGAAAGAAAAAGTAGGAGTTTGAATGCTTGTGATGGAAGAAATAAAACCAAACAAGATTCTTGATTTATTGTTGCACATGCAACAATTAATAACGCCAATCACTTTTGCTTTATTTGTTGAGCCATCAAAGGACACTAGCTGTGGGTGATTTTTGTTTTTTCCAAGCTTATTGAGGAGTCAAAACAAGTACTTGCAAGCATGGCTAGGTAATCCCTTGTCCTCTCTTGAGATGAGATTGGTTTTGGTATGGGTCGTTTTCAGTCAAATTTCCTAGGGAATATATATTTTTATATATATATATTTGTTTCTCACTTTTCATTTCAGATTAGACAGGCATTGCCAACCTTTTTAATGGAGGGGGGAAAAGGGCATCATAATCCCTTTCAAACAACAATCACCCCGAAATCAAGGAAAAAGAAGGAGAAAGAGACCGGCTCGCCGGAGTAATTAGAAACTCACATAAGATGGTATATTTCAATATTGATTTACTCCCATAGGCAACAATCCATCCTTAGAGGTCCTATTCGAGAGAAGAAAAAAATAAAAATCTCCCATTATATATATATATATATAGATTTAATCTTCTCCAAAAATTGCCAAGATCAATGCTAAGGTACTAATTCCTTCCTACATATAAAGTTAATCATCAAAACCATACTCTGCTATTGATTCATAAGTAACATCTATGTAAACTGAAATAAATTATTTCAGAAATAAAATACATACAATGTCAAAAAGAAGATTTCTTAACACTATTAAAAGGAAATCCTTTCTTTAATTTATGCATGTCCGAATTCTTCGAGGTTAGGTGAAGTATTCTATTTGGCATAAAAGAGTCAAACATGTATTAGCACTCAATTTTTGCAGGAAAGCTGCGGGAGCATGCAATAAGAGTAGAAAATCAAGACATGTAAACCGATCTTTTCCAAGAAATTCATCATGGCTGTCAATTCGAGAGGTATATCGATCCTATTTACTGCTGGCACTCAATTAATTGTTGTGAAGATGATGGAGCACTTAACTTTTTGGGAAGTTGATGGAAAAGTTTTCAATCTGTACATGTTAATGAAAGGAAGGACAATGCATATTCCCAATTAATAGATCAACTTTTGACCTTTTTCCATTTGCCAAGCAATCCTCCCAATTAGATGGCCATGCGCGCGGGAGGCATATAATTGAGATTATTACAGTATTCTTGTTTTTAATGATGGAAAAAGAAAAGGAGATGAAAACTTTTAACCAATACATGGAAAAGGTAATGAAACAAACCACAATATTCTCAAATTAAAGGACGATGAGCATTGAAGACAATAACCAATCCAAAATTAATTAAGACCCCACTTGACCCACATTGCCCTTCCTTCTCTTCGTGGCAACCCCCATGAAAGAAAGTCCACATGCTTACTCAAATATATAGAAAGCTTCCCCCACCCCTTTTTCTTCACTTTCCCTCACCTGAAGATCCCATCAAATTGACGACGCCCAAGAAGATTTACAACTTCATGGTAAAATCCTGATTTCCCCCCTTTGTAAGTTCCTATTACCACATGGGAAGCTTGTTAACTGATCATCTTCACCTTGTGCCATTGTGACCACGTTAGACATGTCCTAGAGAGAAGTCAAACTTTAACGGATCAGAGATACTGTCCAAAACTTCTCAAAATATGTTGCTAATTTGATATTGACCCATCAACTAGTTCATTAAATGTTGTCTTTTTTCAACCATGATTTACTTTTACTATCATTTTTTTCCTTCTCTTCTTTGAAATACGTATGAATTTTGTTCGATCAACTCCTTCACAATACGTCAGGTGAGGTCGGGATGGTGATATTTTGTGGCCCTTTCATGGCATGAATGATGAGTACAGGGACCATAATTAATATTTGTGTTATTACATTAATTCATGTTGACCCTATAATTACCAGTTTTTTTTTAAAAAAAATTATGATAGTATTAATCATCTTAAGCATAATCATTCATGTAGTAGAGTCAAGTGACTAGCTAACAATAAAACTTAATCATTGCAGCCACAAAAATTGAAATTCTCACTTCTGTGTTTGTCCACTGGTTCTGGGTATCATCTAATCTTTTAATTGTTAAGCTGTAAATGTATTATTGGCTTGCCATGATGTTATAAATATGAATTCTATTTGAGCTTACTTTAACTAATCTAGGGACCAAAGACTAGACTGAAAGATGGAGTCTAAGTGGTAATATTAGTCAAAAGTAGGGTTAGTGGTCCTGAACAAGGGTCTTGATCATCAGTATAATTGCAAGAGCTAATTAAGAGGTTTGATCCTATTGGAAATAAGAGAAAAAAAGGGCCCTACTTTTGGAAGAAAAGGTAATGCTAGGAAATGATTATACGAGTCTGAATAACTGGCTACGCAAGGAAGCTAATCAATTTGTTGGTCATGACAAATCTCAATTATCTATAAGGTTGTTCATGCATCTAGTACCGTGCCGGTATTCAAAGCAATCATACTGATGTCAGTTTAATGCTTTCTTTCTTTCGTTGATTGATTGTTGGCTAAAACCAACAGAGACAAGCGTTTAGATGCAGAGAATATGTAATCTGTGTAGTACAAAGCAAGAAAATGAAGTAAAACAAGGGCTTGAATTGTTGTGACATCGTCACCGAGTATTGCATTTCTTGTGAAGCTAACTCCAGGGTGCTCTGCAAACCACCCAATCCGAAAATGATGTTTGAGAGCAACGACGGGCCAAAAGGGAGCAGAGGTTGTCCGACGGCGAATTGAACCTTTCAAATTAGATGGATTAAAATCTTTCTAGTACAGTGTGGATTATCGGAATATGATCTATCTATCAAGTACTTGTGTTTGAAATTTGCTGGCGCATGTTAATATTGATCGGTGGATCGTATCAATACCGACTGACTAGAAATATACTTCCCCTCACATGGTTTAGGCACTGCCTGGAGACATCTGATATAATCGAAACAGAACTACCAATAACATTAAATAACTAATGAATCCAATGTAATTCTTCATTTTTTGCACCGTATAGACAATCTTAGGTCTTCTCTAAAAAAAAAAAACCTTAACCTAAAAATTTAAGTTTTTAAATAATAATTTATATTATTCTAAATCAAATTCATACAGTTTTATTAACAAAATTCTGATATCATATTGCTAACTCAAATACATATTAAAAGATATAATTTATAATTATTAGTACTAAGCACACAACATCACTCTTTAATCTCCATTTTTGCACCATAATTACAAGCATACATTAGTTATAAGTATTCAATTCCCAATTAATGACAATGAGACTTTACATACATAAGACGTATCTTCAACAGGGCTTCGTGGAACACAGTTTGCTTTGCTGCCGCTGCTACCAAAGCTTGAACCCTGGCTGATTGGTCCAAACCAAGCCATGCAGGACCAAGGGGCTTTTGGAAAATGGTTTTCAAAATAAATAAATAAAGCACTGTAAAATCCTATGGACCTACTTCAGTATAAACAGAAAGTAGTTTCTTTCTATTATATGCCATAATCATTTCATACATCTATACCTCAGTTACATATACTACACCTGGTTCTGATAACAATTCTTTGATGTGAATCTCTCTGTCACTTGAATGACTTCAGAATCGTTAAGGAATACAAGCAGTTGAACTAAGAAATTGAACTACTGAATATTGCTAAAACACACAAGTAGTTGATGAACAAGCAGCCATTTGATCTCTCCTTAGAATCATCGGTTTCTCATCTCATCAAGTCTGCCCAATGGCATTGGTGGGTAAAGATCCCTGGACAAATTAAATGAAGGATTGGAACCAGCACTGCTCTTAGAGTCTTCATTCAAAAGTTCCATTGACTTCCTAAGAAACTTATCCTCTATTATCTGCCTGTGAATATTTTGAGAAGGATACCTGCTGTTTTTTGGCCTGGAGCTTATTTGACTTAGTCAGATTCATGTAGGCAGTTTTTTGGCTATATCTCCCTTGTACTCTGTCTGCCACTAACATGTCCATTGAAAATGGTATTGGAGAGGGAGATGTAGATGAAGTTGATACCGAGCTCTCATTGTATAGGCATTCAGAACTCGATGCTGAAGACGAGCAAGTAACGTGATTGACAGCTGGAGATTTAGCAAGAATTTTGCTTGCAACATTGTTTTTTCTCAGTTTTACGGAGTCGTGTTTAGAAAAATAGAAGCTGCCAATATTATCTTCACTTTTCCTGGAAAGTTGAATCTCTGATGAGTTGGTATGAAATTCTTCCACCAGTCTTTTTTCCCATGGCTTGGTTGCCATCCAATGGTCCAGCCCGCTCCATCCAGGGCTGCTGTTATTCTGTGACTGATTCTTGAGAGACAATGCTGACTTGCTCGTCCTTCTACAATATGGGCTTGCGCAAGATCTTGTTACTGAAAGCAAGAAAAATATACTCATACTTATTCAAACTGATTGCAACAAAGACTTATTAACTTAGCAGATTGTGATAGCAACACTTTCTTCTTTAATTTGGTTGTCTAGATATATAATCATCCATCAACTAGCTAGCCAAAACAACGAAAAATAAATGTATTTGCTTTATTTAGCCTTTCCAGCTTCATTACCTGTCGAGAGAGGGAATATGCAATTGCTCTCTCTCTCTTAATGGCTCCTTCTTTCCTCATTTGTAACTTTCCCGTAACCTCATCCACTGTTCCTGGACTATCATACCATCCTTTCTGACAATTTCAAGAATAGCAGGATTCAGATTAAATTATCTTGTATTTAATCGTATTCTAATGAAGGAAAATGAAACATAGAAGAAAGAAAGGTAAAAGCTAATACATTACCTCCGCCTGCTCGGTGAGATCAGTTTGGCTCATATATTCAGTAAACGAGTTCTGTGCAGCTTTATTTTCAAGCACGCTCACAGCTGAGCCCTTACTCGAGTATGACCCCGGACAAGAGCTTGCATGCATCTCAGTGTCACAGCTGCTTGCTTTCGCACCTGCCGACCACGAAATATAGCTTGAAGCCTCACTACTGCTTTCAAGGCCCTCAGAGCCCGTCTTGCCTGCAATTATCCAAACAAACCATCATAATTAACAGAATTTGCTAGAAACAGAAGAAACTCCAAGCAATAGCAAGACAACTTTCACCCACAAGCAACCGAGTAATCAAATAAGAGAATATGAAATTAAAAGAAAGACACTGTGAGTAGAAAAATTGTACTGTAATGAAGTGCTTCCTCAACAATAATCATGTGATTCTTGAGGCAATAAAGAATGTGATAATTTTACAAGTGAGCAGCACCACTTGCGCATTGCAACTATTAATTAAACAACGATAATAAAAATAAAAAGGTTGCTAAGCCAAATTTCCTGTAGGTGCGATTACTTTAGGACAGAACAGTTTGTGACTCACTCTCGACCCCAGGGAAAGGGAACTCTACTTGGCAAAAGAGGTTCTGCTCACTTATTTGAAAAAGGTTGTAAGACACCAGATTGAACTCCCTTCTCTCAGCAACGCAAGACTGGCAAGCACACATTGACCCGGTTGTTCAATTTCATCCTTCACAAAAATATTTTAAGCAGAAACTGTGACTTAATATATCTAAATATATTTCTAGAACAATTTGATACAAAAAATGAATAAATCAAAATATTTTTTTTTTGTTATTAATAAAAAACACTCATGATTTTATTTCTTAATTAAGGTTTTGATACACTCAAATTTAATAGTGTATTTTTGTAGATAAAAATCTATATATTAGTGTGTAAGCTTAAGGACCAAAAGCTTATATTTATATAAAAAAATTACATTAAACTCTTAATTGATATATAATTTTGTTGTCATTTTTAATATAAGAGTTAATTTATTTAACCAAATTAAAGTTTTTAAAGAAACTGAATCCCATATTAATAGGTATTAGTCAAAATATTTAACCCAGCATCTTAACTTAACCTTATCCTTTAACTTTCTTAAAAAACAAATGGATAAATCATGGAATAAGTCATCTAATAACGAGTATTACATTCCATGTATTACAATACATATAATTTCTTTAGTATTATTCTGCATGTGGCAACCTTACTTAACAAATAAACTTTATGTTTATTCTT
>Ga0325401_1007292_pt1 | contig 10735 bp, 5 predicted proteins | sample PopdelMetagenome_FD_205666 | JGI IMG/M metagenome (GOLD analysis project Ga0325401, IMG submission 205666) | Populus deltoides microbial communities from Bellville, Georgia, United States - Xylem-PdKOR-R2 | ecosystem: Host-associated > Plants > Phyllosphere > Stem > Wood/Secondary xylem | place...
TCTCTCTCTCTCTCTCTCTCTCTTTTAAAAAGACATCTTGCTATAAATATTCCAAACACATTATCCATGTTATTTTAATTTTCTATGATTAAATTGAGTAATTCATGCTAGTAGGCTTGATCGAAGCATCAAATTCCTTAAGGCATCTTTATACACCATTAATGTTATTGTTAGCAAGAACTTTGCTAACATGGCTATAGAAAAAAATGAACACCACTAGAAAATTAGAAAAAATAAATAAAAACACCGACAAAAAAATATTCTATAACTACTTACCAAAGAAAATAGTAACAATGAATTTTCATAAGAAATTTCTGACGAAAACCGTGACAAAATAAAAAAATAACGAAAAAATATTTCATCGACATTTTTATTGGTATTGCTAAGATGTCAAATTGTTGATGGAATTGTAATTGGAAATCCTGTCGGTGATTTTAAAAGAACTAAAACCTGACAATTCTTCTTTTCTCCCAACCATTTCTTCTTCTTCTTATTCGTTTCTTTACAATTATAGCAGATCTCCTCCATACCAATTCCAATAGCCACCCTCCCCCACTCACAAATCCAGTGCTAGGAGTACCTTTCCTCAACCCATCTCAAGTTTGATTTCTTCTTCTTCTTCATTTAATAAATTTGAGGCTTGACATTGTTAAATTTTAAGTTAGGGTTAAAATATTTTTTTTATATATAATGTTATTGTAGCAATCTATTTGTTTGAATAATTAAAGAATTTGAGTCAATTTAGCTAATTTTGCAGTGTGAATTGGTTGTTTTTGTTGTATGAAATTGAGGTAGTTAATGAGTTAGGCTTATTAAAGAGGAGAAGGGGGGGTTATATTAGATTAGAGAATTGAGGGTGAGATGTCTAAAGCTGAAGAGAAAAAAGTAGAAAAGGGAAGGTTGTTTTTTGTTGTATTGGATTTTATTTTATTACTACAAGCCATAAGGACAAGAGCATAACATGGTTAAAGTTTAGTTTAGAGAGAGAGAGAATCACATCATGTAGCTATGTTGTTGGTATGAGAGAGAAAAAGAGATGATTGTGAAAGAAAAGAGTGTGAAGGGCATGATAGGAGGAAAAAAAAAAGGGATGAAGATACAATTAGATATGGAATATTGTGGATTGAATTACAATAACAACAAGTAACAACATGTAGGAGGGGGAAAGAGTAGACTACTTTTGCTATTTGCTAAGTTAACTTTTAGGCAATATGTTTTGTTTTTTTGCTTTTATCATTTTATGTATGTTTGTTTGCTTGAATGAATGAATAAGATGAAATTTATTACTTGTGTTTTTCTTTTTCCTTTTTATATGGTTGTTGTTAGGCTAGAAAGTAGAGAGGGTTTTTTTATTAAATCTTTTTTTTATGTTTTATTTTATCATTAAGGAAATATAAATACTTTTATACTATATATTAAATCTTTTGGTAGCAATTTTAAATTCATTTTCTATTCGGCTTTGATTTTCAAATGAAAAATTAAATTCTTATGTTAATTATTTTTTGGACAATACTTTACCCTTATAGTTGGGGAAATTTTTTTTTATCCATAAATATCCTGATATTATATTTTCATATATCTTCAACATTACTAATTTGAATTTACTAGATTTCAAGTTTTTAATGGTCTTTAGTTATATTGGTCTTTGAATTTACCAAGTTACTAATTTAAGGTTAAAAGTTGCAAATCCAGAGGAGGATATAAGGTTGTGAGGGTGGGAAGTTGTTTAAATTATTATAAGACTTATAAAATGTTTCCTTTTACACTTGATGAAAAGTCAATTGTTCAGGTCATTGTTGCATGCAATAAATTTGCAGTCTAGTTATTGCTGCATATATAATAGAGTATTTTGTAAGTTTATATGCATGAGGTATAAATAATGTTTTCTTCAACTTTGTGTTTGACAATATGTTTTATTTTTTAAATTGTATTCATTGTGTCCTTTTAGATACCATATATTCAAGAAAAAACAAGTTAAAGTCTAATAAGTGCATTATTGTTTCATCAAGTAGTAGTCTCGGTGATCGTGCTATGAATCTAAGTGATGATTATGAAGAGACACCTAATGTAAAAGTTACCAACCAAGGCTTAACCATTAAGAAAAATAGGGCAGGCATCCCTTATTCGATAGTGTATATTGCACACAAAGTTATAACAGAATGGAGGGTGACCTATCTATGTAAATAATATTTTGTTGCATGAATTTATTTATTTGTATTAAGTTATTTTAAGTTTTACATTACATAAAAATGACATTGAAGAAATGATTTTTAGGTTTACCAATATTAAAGGTGCATATCTGTCATCTCTACGATGAAGTGGTTGTTTGAAGAACCATTGTTTTAATAGAATCAGCTTCACGAGCATCCTAAATGAATGAATATGATAGTTGCTTGGTGGAGAAAATTTAAGGTTATATAATTAAATAATCTTTACTTTTAAGTTACTAGTTTTTTAAATTTTAAAAACTAATTAATGTATAAAATCAATAAAGAAAGTTTTTTGGTACAACGAGAGCAATGAGGCGCTTGTAAGAAGAGTGTGAGAAAACCATAGTGCAACTAGGTAAATTTATATAAATTAATATTATATTATTGTAAACTTATATTCTTTTATTTCCTTGTCTTATTTTTGTTTAATAAATTTCTATAACATGTTACGTGATTTGTGGTCTGATGTCCATAAACAAGCAATTAGAAAAGCTTACTCTAATGACGCTGAGAAGATATAAACTGAGGCATGCCACAGAGAGTAATTAGATAATGTTTCAACAATTTATGGAATTACATATTTTTAGAAGATGCTTCTAATGTGGTACACAAAATATAAATAAAGAAACTCATGGTTCCATGAGCAAGCACCAGATGAGCAATTACATCTTTCAACCATGCAAAACGCCTAGTAAAAGCTTGTTATTTTTTTTTCTTGAAGTTTTAATTAAGTGTTTATTTATAAGACTTTTAACAAACTATTTAGTTTGTAGGAAAAACATCTTAGGTGCATACCAGCTCTAACAAAATTATATGAGGAAACTTATATAAAGTAAAAGGATATGGGAAAAAAGAGAAAAAAAGGTTTATCGATACAAGAGAGGAAGTGTTCATTGTAAGTTTTTTGATATTTATCATTGTCTAAATAATGTTTATTTGCATCAATAATATGAAATGCAATTGAATTTAAGAATTTGACCTTTTTTTTTTTGTTTCGTAGGAGATATATAACGCCAACATAGCTGTGAAATTTAGTGAAAACACTTTCACCCATCCTCCTTACGATCCTCAATTATGGTTCGAGTTTGCTACAACTAACGATCTCGATAAGAGTTAGGTTTATGTTATGCTTATGGTATCGGTCCGAGAAATGAGAGCGGGCCAAACTATTTCAATTGTAAACACACCATATTTCAATTCAAATAAAACATCACAAAACTTTGATGAACTAGTCTAGAAAATGGTTTAGGAGCAACTATTAGTTGAGATGCAGAATACGAGAACAAAAATGAGAGAAGATCTACTAGCATAAATGAGAGCAGAGCTTTACCAAAAACTAGGAATTATTTTGATTAAATGAGTGCATTATGAGTATACCTTTTCATCCCCGACCTGGACCTTTTGGTTTAAGATCTTAGAAATTTTAAAGTAATGTGAGCTTTGTATAAGTATATTTTGTTTTGGACATGCAATTTTGTTATGGTTTATTGTGAATTATAGTTATGTTTATTAATTGTTGTTGTTGTTGAGTATTTATGTGAGAATTGCAAGCTTGCGAACTATAACAACTAATAAAAAAAAGGTGAAAACACCGATGGATTCATTAATGAAAAGGTAATTTCATCAGAGTCTTTGCACCTATTCTAGAACTTTTGAAAAACATACATGAAGTTTAGGGATTTTTGACATAATAAACAACAAAAACTTTTGTTGGCAAATTAGTTACCAACAAAGTTTTCTGCAAAAAATAGTTGGCAAAATCTGATTTTTTAGCAGGACTATTCCATTGCCTATTTCATTGGCTTTCTCAATTGCCAACGGAACTAAAATCTCTAATGAGATATTTTTTGATGACAATTTCCTGTTGGCTATGAAAATACCGATGGACATTTTACCTAAACTCAAATGAAATATTCCATTAATGTTTTCTAATTTTTAGGTAGTGGACAATTGCTCATCATGATAATATTATTGATATAATTTTTGTGTCCAAAATATTGTAAGAGAAAATAACGGTTGATCAATTAGGTAGCTTATCAAGGCATCATTATTGATATCTAAACTGCTAAGAGAAAGCAATGACTATTTTATTTTTATTGTCATGCGTCTGAAACTTCATTTTTAAACACAATATCTTCAGTTTTTTTAGTTGCTCTAGCTCTTTAAACTTTAAAAGCTAAAAGTCCATGTTGCCAATCAACCATTTTTGAATTCTCAATCCCAAATATCAATTTTTAGTGCCACATAAGTTTTATTGCTTTTATTGTGGCTGTTGGGGCTTGTTTGGTAATATGGAAAACCTCTAAAATACAGATGTAAATGTTGTACCTTATATTTATAGTGATGATCAGTTGGAATTACATAAATGGTGATGAAATGTATGACGCGACTAGGTTTTGAAGTTAATTTTTAACATATTAGAAGAATACACAAATGCTACAATGTATTTTATTATATCATGTTTTTTATAATTGAAAAATGTGAAAATTCTATTCATGTTTAATAAAATAAAATTTTAAAAATAGATGAATTGATTAATTGTGAAAGAGTTGTTAATCTAATTATATCCTAAAATATCAAGCCAATTAATTAATATAAAATAAAACTCAAAGCCAAAATCTATAGTAAATTCACTATGTATATACATACAAAACAATATGGAGTACAAGAGTTTTTTTTTTCTTGTTATTGCAAAAATCTTAAGACAACGAAGGAAAAAAGAGGGATGGAAATAAAAGATTACCAAAACCAAATTAGGAGTCCAAAAATGACATATACTACCTTGAAAGAAAGATCTTGACAAGATAATGCTAACAACGCTAAATAAGACCACCATTTGGTCACATAGGTGACTGCACTATGGACTATAAGAGTATTTTTTTTCCTGTTGTTGCACAAATCTCAAGATAAGGAAGGTAAAAGGAGGGAGGCAAATAAAAGGTCACCAAAGTCACATTAGGAGTCCAACGATGACACACATTGCTATGGAAGAAAGAGCTTCGCAAGATAATGTCAACGACGTCAAATAAGACCACAATTGAGTCACAGAGGTGGTTGCACGCACCACCTTAACCTCAACGGTCTCCTCACATGCTGGCTTGTGTAACGCACGCCCAAACATTTCTTCTTAATTCTTTTCTTTTTTATTTTGTTGCCCCAATTCTTTTATGCCATTTCAATATGGTCATAGATTTAGGACTTTTTTTTTATTTGATCCCCAAAGTTTTGATAGCTTTATAATTTAATCCTAACTTTCATCCTTTTTAAATTTTTTATTTTCCCTTAATTCTTTTATTCCATTTCACTTTAGTCACAAATTTAAGCTTTTTTTCTTTTTATTTGGTCCATAATCTTTTGATAACTCTGCAACTTAATCCTGAATTTCATCTAACCTACAACTAATTAAAAGAAAGAAAAAGAAAGAGACAAATTGTTCAATCAGGTTAACTTATTATGTTCGTGTCAATTACTCGGGTAGTAAATCTTGCGGATTAACTCAAGTCAATACAATATGTCATTGTCTTTTCATTTCACTCTTGAAATATTTTTTTATGATTTAATACTTAAACAATCCTTTATTTCAAGTTTAATCTTTGATAGGATTAGGTAAAGGTTGCGTGAAATTTTGTTTTTTTAACCAGATTAGCATTTGAATGGAGCTACCGATTTGTTTTTGACCCGCTAGGTCAAACAAGCCATAATAACTTTTTTGTTTCAAGACTTTTTAATGCTTGTGGTGATCGATTAATTTGTTCTAATATACTGGTCAAGTTTGTAATCCTTATTTTAAATATTTCTTTGCCTGTAGAAAAAATAACGACACTTAGTTTTTTATATAATAATTGACTTTTGATCTGGCTCACAACAAAGCGGGGGCCTTGAACCGGTGAACGAGCCTACTATTTCTTCTGAAAGAAAAAGACGTATGAGTATGCAAATACTTAACACCCACTTTTCTTTAAATATGTGGTTTTAGCCTTTTTTAATTTATCTAAGAAGTTATTTTTTCTCATCATGAACAAAAAGAATTTTTTTTTTATATATATCATACAAATACATTTTACCTATATCAAATATAAAAAATATAAATATAAATTGCAACAATCTCTTTGAAACATTATAAAAATATAAAATATTTTTAAAAATAACTACTATTTGAAAAAAAAGTGAACAAATAATTTGAAAAAATTGGAGAAAGAAAGAGGGTATTAATTTAAATTGAAATAAAAAATTAATAGAAATTAAAAAAATACATATAAAAGAAGGGGCATTAATTACAAATTTTGAAAAAAAAAAAAGAAAAAGGCTAGGTATTGTTGGATCTAATAGGCAAAGCTTGCGTGTATGACCAACTACTCGATTCTAGGTGTGCTTGGGCTTAGAAACCTAAGCCCCTGTGCGAGGGCTTATTTTGTTTTTTCTATAGTAAAGGGTAGATAACACATCGTTTATCCTTTTTTATTTTTAAAAAATAAAAGTGAAAGATGCATTGTTTGTTGCGATAGAGAATGCGTTGTCTATTGCCTAGGTTTAGGCTATCAAATGATTTAAAATGAGTTTTTAGGCCAGAAGTTGAAAACGCCTAAAAACTCATTTCAAATCATTTCTTCATGTAAAAACACTATAAAAGCTAAAAACAAAACCTATTTATGACCTTAAGATAGCAAAAAAGGTTAAAAATCTAAAAAATAACTCAAAACCATAAAACTTCCTAAGCCTTGATCGACTTCTTCCAATAAGTTGAAGGCCAAAAAAACCACCATCGAACTCTAGTCGTTGAATGGAATCTTTGATGCTAATTTTGGCTATTTTGGTTGCCAAAATCATGGCCACCAATAATTTTCTTTCTTTTAAGTGTTTTTTTATAACTTTCTCTTTCCTCTCTCAAACTTAAAACTAAAAAATAAATAAAATAAAATTTTGAATTAAAATAAAAATAAATTTTTTTTTAGGATTAGCCATGCATTTTCTTTGTGTTTTATATTTTAGTTTTTTATTTTTTAATTGATCTTTTTATCACAATGTCAAGCTTAATCTCATCTAATTAAATCCTAAAAGGATTCAATAGAAAAATAAAAAAAAAATTTAATGATAAAAAAAAGAGATAAAAAATGAAAAAAAAAAAGAGTTACCTAATTATTCAAATAAATAATTAAGCGCCTGGGATTTTACCCAAATCTTTTAGTGTATTAGTAGATAGTAAATGAGCACTCCTTACATCACTTTACTTTCCAACATTTTTCTTTCGTGATAAAAAAGAAAAGAAAGTAAACCCTACTTATCTGTTGCCCACATTCAACATTGCCAAGATGGTGGCCCATGGGCCTATCCGTAGACAAGGAATCAAATCGTCCTTTCTTAGCCCAAAAAGCTATCTTATCTTTAAATAAGCTACTTTTTAAATTTCAAATATTTTTTTTAAAAATTAAATATTTTTTATAATTTTTATTTTAAATTTATAATTTTTGATATTCTTATATCATTTTGATGCGTTGATATTAAAAATAATTTTTATTTTTTAAAAAAATTATATTAATATATTTTTAAATAAAAATTATTTTTAAAAACAACCACAATCATATAAAATAAAACATAAGCTGATTAAATAAATAAAAAATAAAATTAATTGAAATTGAATTAATGATCATTTATCTCTTCTCTCTCTCTCTCTCTCACACTCTGTCTATGATTTGATGTCACAAGCAAACCTGTTAAAATTGAAGGCTTTTACCGAGCTATGGTCAAGGGTAGTGCAGGTGACAAGGAGCCTGCAATAGAGCAGGAATTTGACAGGATTGGAACACAAACCAAACACACACACACACACACACACACATCAACTGATGGAAAAAACAGGCGATGGCGGTTATAGGTCAATAATTTATCATCATGGACGCTGAAGGGAGAATCATGTGGCTCATGGATTGGGAAGGTGCATGAGATCTTTGACGGTGACGAGGCTTCAGTATATACAGTGTCTTTGAATCACTTCACCGACAAGGTTATACCTGTTTGAGAACGCGGTTTTTTAAATTATAATTTTTTTTATTTAAAATAATTTTTTTTATTTTTAAATTATTTTGATATACTAATATTAAAAATAATTTTTTATAAATAAAAAAACTTTATTTTAATTCATTACAAAACAAAACTTATAATGCTCCGTAATTTTGTTCCTATCTAGTTAATTTATAAGCCTGCAGGCAAGGCAATTGCTGTCGGCAAGCGGCAGTTCACTCCAGCACCACTTCTTTTTCTTTTGCTTTTTAATTTTCAAGCAAGTAAAATAGTATGCACTTCGGCCATTGAACAAGGTGGTGGCCCATGGCCTTGTCCGCGTTGTTTCAGACATGAATTCAAATTGGCCCAAGAAAATCTTTCTGTTCTTAGCCAAAAGGCTATCTGATCATATTGGTAATAAAAATCCCACCAAAGCAAATAGTTTTTAAGAGAAATTAGAATATAATGATCACCATATTCACAATTTCTTACAGCAAACATTGATGTTCTAATAATTTGACATTAAATTGATGTTTTTCTTATATTTTCAGAAGCAGGTAGCATAGTTACATCAACGAAAGTGTAATGTAATAAAAAATTTAATCATTGCATAGTTTAAAGTGGGGTCTTGAGCGATCTTTATTTTATATCCTATGCTTTTTATTAAGTAAAGACCATTTTTATTTTATAAAATATAATTAATAAATATACAAGTTTTTATTATTGCGTTGGTACCTTGAATCGTTGTCAAAGTTATCCATATATTCTGGTCGGCTATGAAACCAAGCTATCCAAAATAAAAAGACAAGGAAATTTGAATCTTTTCATAGTGGACCAATCTTAACCATGCTGAACTGGTTGGACAAAAACAATCGATGGAGGCTTTAAGTGAAAGTACAAGCAGCAATAACCAAACAAAGTACGTGTGTTGCCTTGGCTACTACTAGTGGACGGGACATGTGCCCGAGGAAGACCCCTTCTCTTGCCATTCACCCAAAAATAACCTAACAATATATATATATATATTACTTAGATATTTAAACTCATAAATATCTCGATTAATTCTTTAAAGTTTCGAAGACAACTGCTATATAAGCCTTTAATAAATCCGAGACTTAAACTAATAATTTCTGAAAAGTAAACCAGAACCTAACCAGTTGAACTCTATCTTTCATAATTAAATCTTAACAATATCTTTTTTAGATTAACGTGGGTGTTCGATCCAGTTTACACGTATCTTGACTAATCCCATAAATTCTGAAGTTAACAATTATGTAAATCTCCAGTGATTCTAAGATTTGTGAGACTCAATTGTTAACTGATAGATTCTATGAATCCTAACAATATCTTTTTTTTTAATTAACGTGGGTGTCTGAGCCAACTTGCGCGCATCTCGACTAATCACACGGGCCCTGAAGTTAACGACCATTTAAGCTTTCAGTGGCCATCATATTAGCAACTACATGGCTTGAACATGTAACCACAGGAAAAACAAATCTCTTAATTTCAAACCCTTACTACTGTACCAGCAACTAGATAGTTGAATCCTAACAATATCCTGCAACCAAGGGAGGTGGCTCTTCCTATGAAAGCAGTATTGAGCAATGTCTTTACTTAAGCCTGTCAAAATCACCGTTCCGTGATGTGGAAATTGATAATGGAAATACAACTAAGTAACCTGTGGAAGAAGATTTGTGAAGTATACTCTTTCTTTGGTTTTTTTTCTGAAACATCATTGTCTTGTGGAGGCCTATATTCCGTGCAATCTCAATCTCATAGTTATTAACCCTTCTTTTCTATGCTTCATTAAATAATAAATAACGAAAATATATTCTAATTTAACAAGTAATATTTCTCTTAATACATTTGGTACGAAAATAAAATATATTGACAAATAATATCGAATTATACTTGCTTATGTGTGAAGTAGTGAGGTGTTTGATGTTTTTTAAAAGTATTTTTTGTTTGAAAATATTTAAAAATAATTTTTTATTTTTGAGATTAGTATATTAAAATCATAAAAATATATAAAAAATGAATTTAATACATTTTTAAAATGCATTAAAAAAACAAAAGTGTAACACTCCAGGAAAACTTGAGCCTAAAAGTTGCCTTTCACTAGGGCTACAGAAACCAAACAATATGACCATAACGCAAAAAGGTGGAACATTGTCTTTAGAGCTGCCATTTTTACGAGAATCTAATAAATTAGTATTTGATAAAAGATAAAGGTGAGAATTAACAATTTAAAAAAGATTATGTTTCATATGTGCTCATATAAACCCAGATATAAAGTAGCATGATAGCAAGGTTAATTCTGGAAGTGTCCTTGGGATTTAGCATAATTTATCTTAAACTCTATCTCACTTTAGTAGTAACTACAGAGGTAGTCCTCGACGACCGAGCTATGCTTCGAGTCATTTTTTTTAATTTAAAAAAAGATGTTCAAGTGACATTATTATTTTAAAAAAAAATAAGAAAAATTTAAGACCTGAAACAAATTGAGGAATTGCTTTGAAAATTTA
>Ga0325401_1007299_pt1 | contig 10732 bp, 7 predicted proteins | sample PopdelMetagenome_FD_205666 | JGI IMG/M metagenome (GOLD analysis project Ga0325401, IMG submission 205666) | Populus deltoides microbial communities from Bellville, Georgia, United States - Xylem-PdKOR-R2 | ecosystem: Host-associated > Plants > Phyllosphere > Stem > Wood/Secondary xylem | place...
TATTGAGAAAAATCAGAACATGAAACGAAAAGACCTAGCTAAGTAAAACATCAGTAGATATTTCACATCAAAATCCGAGTTTTAATTGCCTAAATAATCAATACCGATAGTTTCATTGTCTTGGGAAAACGAACACTCTAAAGAAGACAAAGTACTCGCAGGTGTAGGCCAGTAATTTCTCTCCAGCTTTTAGGCTCAGATTTTAGGCATCGCCATCTCAGGCAAAACAAGATTCATGCCACTGCACCAGATCACCAGCTGACCTGCATGCTCAAGAGGAAAAATAACGGATCACTTACAAATAACAAGAAATAAGGGGGCCAGCGAGCTAATTGGTGTGCCTGCATTTGCAGATCCTGGTGGGCAAATGCTAAGCCCAGCTCATAGATGTCAGGCACCCACAAGTGTGGACAAGTGTAACATTGCTCGAAAGAATTTTAAGCTTACAGGAAACGAATACTTGAAACAAGGACCGTTACTTACATTTGTTGTCACCGTAGACCTTACAAAAAATGCTCAATGTCAATTTCCAAGAAGGAACATGGATCCGTAATGACAAAGTTGTTCAAGACCTGAGTAATTTATTGCTGATCAGAAAGATGTTTAAACCATACAAAAGGAGTCATAGAAAAAGTGAACTGGCAGGAAATTGAATGTAACTTGCGAAAGGAACACTTTTCTATGACAAATTTATTCTGCATAGCCACTGGCCATCTGTTCTGTAAAATAAGTTGTGAAATTCATTTTTCATTTATAGTGTTGATGCCGACATAAAATAAAGCTTAAATTCCAAAATAGATTATGGTGCTAAAACAATACTTTTCACCACCACCCAACCCTAATAAACAGCCGCTGCCAGCACCAAAAAGACTACCAATTTATATAAAATATTCTCCACAAATGTATGGACAACAGAAATTACAAGTCACTGTTCTCACTAAAAATCACTTCTGGAGCACTGTGCAACTGTATATAACAATTTGTTAAGAGTCCAACATAGCAATTAGTAAAAAATTCAAGAATAGAATAATCAATTTCATGGATAAAGAAAGGCACAATCAATAAAGTTTACTAGAAATTTCAGATTTTAACACATTGACACCAACAAGAGACTATATTTTGTTACTGACTATTGTTATGAAATATCATGGTGCTAATAAATAAAACTTCTACGCAAGAGATCACTAGATACCTGGGGGTGCACAATACCAAAATCACCAATATGCTTCCCTTTGTAAATGATGCTAGCTTGTCTACCGGGAAGAAATTCAGGTGCCTTCAGTAAATACCAAATGAGGGTTATCATAACCAATAATGCCAGAATGACCTCAAAAACAATAGGCAGCACAGGAAATACTTACATCTGACCGCTGTATGTAGTACCCCGTATTGTCACCGATTGGCACAAAAGGGGTTCCCAGCACTTCCATAATTCTGTCCAACAAGGAATGAATAAGCTGCAAACACAGTTTAAAATGTCATCCATTTAACTTATTAGACTTTATAAATTCTGTGTAGCTAATAAAATTTAGAGACAAAATTGCTGGATGCAGAACAATAGAGGAAAAGTCCTCAGATGAATTTCATGGAGTGTGGTTGTAGGATTTTGGATTTATGAATTCAGACATTGACATCAGATTTGATGTAAAAATTGAATGATAAAGGGGAAAGGACTACTAACTGCAGGCTTGTAGCGTTATGAAAAAAATCCACTTATCAAAGCCACACGCCGTGCAAGAAATTAGAGAAATAGGATGCAACTTTATTCATTAAATTGTGCAGCTGGAATTGGAATATTATAAGCATATTTATGGGCTTGAAATATTCCTGATGTCACCAATAGAGTTTGATTCCTGAGTAAAAACACAACTACCATTTAGAATAATAAAAAAATAAACAAGAAATTTAAAATTTGCTAAGTAGAAGATACTTTATGCTTCCTAATTCTAGCTAGAGAAACACTTGTCTCCCAGCAATTATTAGATTTTGGACCCTCTACCTATACACCGAAATCACTAGTGCGTGTTTGTGAGTGTGGTTGCAGTTGCGGTTGCTTTTCACTCGGAAATGTGAAAACACAAAAATCATTTTTGACATCAGTGCATCAAAATAATCCAAAAACACCAAAAAAAAAACATTAATTTAAAGCAAATAAAAAAATTTTAATTTTTTCAAAAGCGCTTTTAAAACGCAAAAACAAACAGGGCCTTAATAAATAATCCTTAGGCTAGATAATTGCTGCACAAAAGCATACAAATTTGAATATTGTTCGGCAAGAGCCATGCCTTCAAATAAGAAAATCAACTTGAGAGATCTTTAATGGGTGACAAGATATCAAAAAAAAAGAATACCGAGGAAATAAAATCAATGAATTGATGAAGTATCAGATAATAACTGTTCAAAAACTTGTAATGAAGTCATTCCATACAAGATTGGAAATGAAGCTCAACAACATAACAAACTATACCTCAAATCCTGAGTTAGTGCCACAATACAGAGCTGCAAGATGGCGACGGTTAGTTGCACCAACATCTTTACTCTCATCCAAAAATGCTACATCACCCACTTCAAAAATCTATTGGCCAATATCAAACATGAGAAGTTATCCACACACACATATATATACATATATCCTGCGAAAAGCAGGAACAAATTATCACACCTGAAAAAAGATTATTGATTCTCATTGATATAGCAGCTACCAACAACATAATGGGAGGATGTGCACATGTGCGCATAAAAATAGCAGCATGAACTTCTATTTTGCAATGAACTGGACTCGATGCATTAACCAACCACCCTTGGACATGCATAAAAAAATTGCACCCTAGATATTTGTTCTGTTAGATGAAGGAACTTCCTCCTACCAATGAGGGTAAAAATTATTGCCACGGAGTATCAAGAACACTATCATACTTAATGGATATTTGAGCATACTCCAGAGATTAGTAGAATTATCTATGCATTCGAGTCTTCAAAATAGTGTAAGAAATATACAATTCTCTAATAACAAGGACTATCAAGAACCAGAAATAAGTACCTTGATTGGCTTAGGATGGTCTTTGTTATGTCCAATAATTTTCAAAGCACCAGGCATGAGGCTTGTTCGGACAGCCTACAGAAATGTACAGGAAATTAAAATTTGAAAAAGAGGTGAAGATATTATGTATAGATATGCTAAAATAGGTAGCATGCAAAAGCTGCAAAGATTATTTAGACCACAAACATAGGAACCAAAATAGCAATTCAGACAATTACTTTCTGCCCATTTAGGCATGCTTGTTTGGAACCCTCTCAACCCCAATCCCAGAACCCTTTCTGATTCATAATGCATTATCACCTAACCATAAATACTGCAAAAGCAGCTAGTTTCTGATTCACAATGGATGACTGATCATGTGAAGTACCAGCAATGTCTAACATCTTCATAAGAATATATATCCTTTAAGTATATCGAAGTCTTACAATATTTGAAACAAACAAGCAAGTACATTTTAGAGTTATAAATTCTGCCAATTGAAGGATGATATTTCCAGAGGATATCAACCACACTCCACAATCATATGAGAATACAAACATACACAGGTTTTACTATGCAGACCCTAGTCCAAACTCCAATACACAATTTATCTTCATAATAATTTGGTTGTTGGTTAAAAAATCTTAGCAATAAAACAAGGAAAAGCAGAGGTGCATATCAGGTAAAAAAGTTATACAAAGGTGAAGGAAAGCCAGTTCAAAGAGATTGAAACGACCAAAATCAAAATAGAACATGAAAATATAGTAGGCTTGGAACACCACCAAAGACGATTTAACACAAACCTCAAAATCTGAGGAACGGGGATTTCCAATAATCACTGCACTTGATCGATCATCTTCTCGATTTAACAAGGCAAAATTCTCTCGATTAGAGCATAAAATCCATGTTAAGACCTCTGTAAACCCATTCATTGCAATCTAGAAATTACAGACAAAATAAATAAATAAATAATAACATAGCCCATAGAAATCAAAGTAGAATAATCAAAACCACAATAAGAAAATGCTAGCAAAGCAAGATCATGGGGGGAGAGAGAGAGAGAGAGAGAGAGAGAGAGAGATCTCCTTTTAGTACCTCTGCTCTGATAAGATCCTCAAGCTGATTCAAGGGCAGTGGCTTCATTGATGGGAGCCTTCTCTTTGGAATGTCATTGTACCCATAAGCAATTGCAACGTCCTTGAAAAGACAATGGATGCCTTGTCATTCGCAAAAAGAAAAGTATGCAAATTGGCTATGTTATAAACACAGTAAATAATAGAAACCATTGTTGTATACCTCCATAACATCACAAGGGTGAAGAATGTCACTTCTTGTTGGAGGCACCGATACATTGATATTGCATTTGTTGTCATCAAGTACAGAATGCTCAGCACGCAATTGCATCCGATTTAATAAACTAGTAACCTGAATGATAAAGAAAAAAAATACAAAATAAGTGCTATTGCTATCTCAGACTTTCTTGCATGGACAGACACAAGGGAATGGTGTCAGCAATGCCATAATTGATAAACAGATAGCTGACAGAAAATCCTAGAAGAAAGCATGCCAGAGGGCTAATATAACCATCAGGTGCAGAACTTCAAATGACAGAAATCATGTACAGTACAACATCCCCTGATAAGAGATGGTTTCTTCAAGACACAAGCAATTTCGATATGATAATCGGGGAAAAAAAAGTTGTTCCTTAATATTCTTATCAAAATTACCAGGTAAATGACAACAGTGGATGGTTAATGAATACAAGAATGAATCAACATCAAAATCTATGCCTGTGATTCAACACAGCTTAACAATTCTTAAATTTCAACTGCTTTCAGATAACTTACATAAATTTTTAAAACTAATCAGAAATTCAATTATTTTCACCACCTCAACATCTGTTTTCCTTTTCCATGATGCTGATAACACATAAAATTACACCTTAAACAACAGCATTTGTTGAGCTCTGTTTTAAATAGCTAAAACAACTTTAGATGACTTCCCTAGAAGTCCACTGACTCGCAAACAAACTAGATGTAGTCCACGACTGATTGCTGCCCCAACTATATTCTCCTCCTAATATAACTTGTAAACAAAGTTATGGAGAATCAAGTGAATGGCAAATTAACACAATCCAAGAAAATTAATTCTCTGAGCACTCAATTTATTTGATCAATCGATCTTTGTCCCTCCATCTTGAATGTCTAACCAGGGCGCTATTTATTAGCATCAAAGCAACTAGAAAATAGGAAAACCAAACCCAATCCAAAAAAAAAACCCACTAGGAATAGGACCTAACTGATAGACTAAAAAAAATACAAAAAATCCTAAACTTTTTCCTAAAATAAATAGTCTAGAATTCAGTGGCAGGTGGTTCTGCATCATAAAGTATCACCTAAAGTTAAACATGCTACCATCATTTATCAACTTACATGCAAGGAACCAACTTGGATTTCCTTGAACTATCCAAAGTTAAACTATAGTCTTGCTCACTGAAATCAAACACTGCAAGTACAATAAATCATGTTCAGATCAGTAATTCTTTTTCTCTAGTAAAGCCAGATGCAAGTATACTTCCAGGTATCATTGAGCAAATTTGCAAATTGAAGGAAAATCAAAGTCGTGATCTTTCTTAATGTGCTGTCCATTTCAAAGCTTTGTGCATTTGAACAATCCACACAAGTCCTTTGATTCAGGAAATTGAGTAAACTCGACACCATCAATTATCTTTTCAAATTAAAGCCTAATATGATCAAAAGCAGAATTGGTTTCTTATGATACATCACTTAATCAATGGAAATGCTGACATCAAATGGAGCAGCACTTCATTTAAATTTAAATTTAAATGAAAGCACATATGTGCACAAAATTAGTAACAGGTGTAGGAACAACAGGAATTACAATACCTTTTCCGCCTCCAAAGAGACTCCAATTGAGCCGGTAATATATGAAAGAGGAACTTCCATGTTATAGACAGATAAATCAGGGTAAACGAATGACCTCCCATCAGAATATATCACTTCAACTGGCTCCACCTCAAATTTTCTTTGACAATATGCTGAAAAGATTGTTACCTAAGAAAACAAGGAAAATGTGTACATAAATCTAAAAATTACCATGAAAAAGAAACCTGAACTTCAGTCTCTTACCATTGTGTTTAAAACAATATTGGCCTTTGTCAGATCAGTGGCTGTGCATTCAATGAAAACATTCTTAGTCTTCAGAGTGATAGCCGAATGTGCACCATTAATAATTGGCGGTAGAGATAAAACAGTTCTGCAGAAAGAAACATGAGATGCATATATATACAGGCAGTAACTTGAAATTCTTAAAGCACAAAAGAGAGATGTCGTAGGCTATAAAAGAGCATGGCATTCATACTTAATGATCAAATGAAATGTGTCAATAAGTACCTAAAATATCCCATAGAAACAACCACATGAAAAAAGAGGACTATTGTCACTGTAATTGCTGATATCTGCCTTGCCCTGCCCCCCTAAGAAAATTGGACCACGCTGGGTTGCTCATTTTTCAAAAAATCAATTCCATTGAACTCCACATATATACAAATAAAACATAAGGTTTCTGCCCCATCTGTATCTGACTCAAATTTGTGCCCTCTCTTGACAAGATATCATTAAATAAAATAGGGCACAAACTAAAATAGAGATGCAAATAATGCACAAGGATGAAGCCAAAGCAAGTAATTGGAAAAGGAAAACTACGGATGCACCCTAATTCCAGAATTAGGTGATGCGCAGGGGAAATCTAAAGAATTGAGTGATGTGCAGGGGAAATCTAACTCTTGTGCATTCACATCCTCCATAGGGTGATGGAATCTCTCTTACCAGGAGTATATGAAGCAACTGAACACTTATCAAATTATAGAAAAGATGTCATTCAATACAAGGAACTAAAACTAAATAACAAATCAATAGGTTGACAGGCAAGAGACTACAAAATCATAACGATTTGATTTTATCGAGAAACCTACTCATACCTTTTAGAATCATGTATGACAGGAAACACTGGAGAATTCTCAATTATGTGTAAGAACTTCTTCAGCTTCATATCAGACTGCCAAGTAAATATTGTTAGAACCCATAGCAAGACAAAGGGCATAATTGCAGTTTTTGTACCTAGCATACAATTTAATTCGCAAACTCCTGCGTATTACAAGAAAATCATTCACAAAGGATAGGCTTAGAACCATCAACACCACAGTTGTTCAAGGATTAGAAAAATAAACAATATGAAGGCAATATCAAAACTTGAAAAAATCACTAATGGGCAACAAAATGAAGACGCCATAATTTCCAAATCACCTTGTAAAACTCCATCAGTTCATCAGCTCTGAAGCTTTTCTCCTAAATTACGAGAATCAAAGACAAAGAAATCACCATTAGTCAGTCATAAATGTTTATGGCATTGAGAGTGTAAAGCACAAAGCAGATGATAATAAGACAGCAATAAAATTAGCCACCAAAAGAAACACAAGGAAACTCCCATGAAATGTGAAATAAGGTTCAGAAAGACTGTCTGGATAGATTTCTATCTCCAAAAGCATGCACATTCTCTCCAGGTATTCGCTGTGTGTGAAATAGTGATGTCAAGAGGCGCTCTAGGTGAGGCAAAGCCCCAACACCTTCATTAGCCTCAGGCGTTGGATTTCAATGAGGAGTCGCCTTGGCGAGTGCCTTGTGAGTGGGTGCAAGGCGCTAAGGCTAGCGCCTGCTTGAAGTTATTCCTTTTCTATTGGATTTTTTTTTTTAATGATTTATGTTTTGACCTATTTGTCTATTTTTTTAATTTACCACAAGAAACAACTTAGGGTTGTTTCTGTAAAAAAAAAGATTAGGGTACAAAAAATTAAAGAAATCATTAAAGTGGGAAGCAAACAGACAATGAAGTACACTTAGAAGAGAAACACCAACCACGCTTTCTTTTTTCAATGGTGGAAGTCGAAGAACAACACATTTATACAGCTAATACTTTAATTTTTTCTAAACATTTGCAAAATAGTTTGAGAGATAAGGATTTCGATTATAATCATGAAATGGAGGATATGGAGGATTCAAGTGAAGGAGAGGAAAGCATGGATGGAGATGTTTTTGAAGATTAATGAATAATGATGATAATATTTAATTTTGTTTTAAAATCTATTTGGCTACTTACTATTTTAAATTATCTTATTTTGTTATAATGGTGAAAAATATAACTTTATATGACTATGTTATGGTATTTTATATTTTCTTTTGATTTTATAATGATCTAATCTTAATTGGGAAGATATATATTCTAGATTTATATAATATAATATAATATAATATAATATTTTTTTTAAATTTATAACATTTCGCCTTGGTTCATTTGGGCGCGAGCCTAGCACCTTGGGCATTTTATAGGCTTGGCGCCTTTTAGCGCTTTTTGCCTTTGACAATACTGTTGTGAAAGCACACTAAGATGTTTAACAAGAGTATATAAGAAACAATACATAACTAACACAATCCTACTAAATGGTGCCAAGTACATTCAGAAAAAGACCTATAAAACTAAGCAAAGGGGCAGAAAAGGACAGGCTTATAGTTCATGTCCCCCTAGTATAAACTGATATTCTTGTGACATGGCCAAAACTCACCATTGCAGTGCAGATGGGAATATATTCAAACATACAAATCACAAAATAAATATTATAGCACAAGTTACCTGTTTCAGTGGCACAAAATTAATGCTTTTGGGATGCAAAGCCTGAAAAATGAACGCATAAAACATGTTATAATTTAGTATGTATTCCTTCAGTTCTCATAAAACAATCCTGATTTTCAAGAAGCAAATGAAAGTCAGAAAACCTATCAAGTAGACATGCAAAACCTACATGAATGTGCTTTGCAACAAACAATTGTATCCACAAAGAGAAGATACTACAAGACCAATATTTAGTCCGAGGGAGAAAGGAAAAAAGAAAATACATAAAAAGTTGCAGTAGACAATATCCAAAGGCCACTTATCCATATATAACAGAACATAATAACAACATCATTGCAAAAGTGTTGAAGCATTCCCATCTTACAAGAAGCGTCTACTGCACATACTATAATTATAGCACAGGCCAAATGAGTTGTGTGGTCTCTTCTTCCAGACTTGCAGTATTACATCACATTATTGACAATACAAGATGCATGTGAAAAGAGATGATTCCAAAGATATTGAGCCCACCTCATAAGTGAAAGGGCCTTGTAGTTTATCCAAGTCATGAGTCCCAATTGCAACTAGGGTTCTTCGCCTAAAACATATGAAAACAATGGATGTGAGTATTATGAGAGGGAGAGGGATAAAAACAATAAAAGAGCATTCAGACAAGAATATTAATACTACCTACAGATGTTTTGATGAAGCTTATCTTGAAGATCAATGAAACTGTTGTAACTAGCTTCATCAAACGTAATATCTCTCAGAACAGCACAAACAACAAAGGGACGAATCGAGGATGTCTGCAGCAGGCCATGAGATGCCAAAATTACTCCAAGCATGTTTGTGGCTATTAGGAAAAAGAAAATAAAAGAGAACATACTTGTGGTTTGACATGCATCTTAAGCATTAAGTCCTTGGGAATGCTGGCAAGTGTATATGTTGGTGTCTGCTGCTCCTCGTTAAAAACACGGAGGGCTTGGGCAATCCCCTCAAGGCAGAGCAAATCATATCTGAGGATAAATAAATCAAACAGAAGGATATTATCACAATCTTTTCTTGTTTATATAATACAAATATAAATATAGATAAACCTAACCTACCTGTTAGCAGGAACTTCAATTTTGTAGATGATTTCTCCATCATCATCACCAACTCCTCCATCTTCTTCATCCAAGTGCCTCTCTTTTCTAATAATTGCTTTCTCAGTTGTCTGTTATCATCATCGAGTCATATTGATTGGTTGATTTTGGATTCGAAACATCATCAATCAAAACAAAATTAGAAGAGGGAGGGAGGGCTCACCACATCGTCGAGCTCGATGCCGAACTTGAAGCACAGATCCTCAAACTCTTCTTGAGCTACAATACAGTACAATACAATCAACGAACAATTAAAATAGAGAGAAGCGAGGGAAATTAAGCCATTGCTTACAGTAAGATTTTCCTAGGGCTGAGAACAAACGATCTCTCCCCACGCTAACTGTCGGCATGGTGCTGCAGCTGATAGCCTAGGGCAGAAAAAACGGGTAAAATGGGTAAACGCGTCCAATTAGGATACATGAGAAGCTGCTTCAGTTGCTTGACTCGGGTCGGTCCAGACTACTGATTTCCAGGTAGTATTTTATTGCAGTAAATAAAAAACATGGAAGAACTAGATGGCCAATTTTAAAATTGACAAAAAGAAAAGTTGATTTTGGTCCTTCTAGTTTCACCGTACCTATTTTCCATCCCACTATTTTTTTTCTGTAAATTTCACTTTTTATCCAAAACATCATCTCTTTTTTTTTTTTTGTCCCTAGTTAGTGCTAAAAGAGAGAAAATCGTCGGATTTTGATAATAATAAAAAAAATATTGATTGACAATTATTTTGACCATCAAAATAGTTGATTTTAGCATCTACGAGTTCTATTCAATAAAAATAGTTCCAATAAGCTCTTATTTCATCTTTAGATTGTCTAAAAAAATATATTTAATCTCGGGAAGTTTTTGAATTTCGAGTTAATTTTTCATTTTGACTTTTTTT
>Ga0325401_1007300_pt1 | contig 10732 bp, 10 predicted proteins | sample PopdelMetagenome_FD_205666 | JGI IMG/M metagenome (GOLD analysis project Ga0325401, IMG submission 205666) | Populus deltoides microbial communities from Bellville, Georgia, United States - Xylem-PdKOR-R2 | ecosystem: Host-associated > Plants > Phyllosphere > Stem > Wood/Secondary xylem | place...
AGGGTCTTGACAGGAGCTCTGATAGCAATATTTTTGAAATAAAATTGGGATTAATGCCTCTTCAAATGGTCATGCAACTGTTAAAGTTCAGATTATTGACTAGAAAATATAACTTACACAACCGGAAAATGGAAGGGGCAGTGAGGTGCTGGAAGGTTCTCTCAAGCACTCCACTCTGATCTTTTGAAGCCTTGCCAGGATATCGAGTGTGTTGATCCTTTCTTCAGGTGATTCATAAGTACATGGCAAAGCCACCTCCATTATGGATGTGACACAGTGCTCCTTATTTACTGAATATCCATCTCTTCTATTCTGCATGCATGTTGCTATCCACAATGTCAATTACGGAATCAGGCAAGGATTCTTTCACCAATCTCTTTAGGCTCATTTCTCCCTCAAACATTTCATCAGCAGGCTTTTTTCGCTTGAACATTTCCATCAACATGATCCCAAAGCTGTGGACATCAATCTTGGTGGACACAAGACCATCCAGTCCATATTCTGCACAAGATATTTAGTATGTCATAGGATGTGTTTTATCAAATATTTGGAAGAACAAGCATCACCTGGTGCCATATACCCTATCGTGGCAAGGGTCTTGGTTTGTGCAATGGATTCGCTTTCACCTAAGAGTTTTGCTATGCGAAATCACATACGTGCGCAACCATGTCCTCATCTAGTAACACATTGATACACAGAGCCATAACTTCCAACGCCCAGCAGATTACTCTCATGAAAGTCATTTGTTGAACGCAGAAGTTCAAAGTATGAAATTCTTCTCTGGATTGCTGTCAATGGCAAGGGTTGTGGAACTGAAAAGATATATATCACTCACAAAAGCCAACACGGTAATAAACTGTACGGAAAATCCACAAATATGAATATTTTTAAAATTGATAATGAAGTTCCAATTCCGAGAACAAGAATTTAAATAGCTTGTCCTAATAGAAAATAAAAATAGCATAGAATCTGAAATTAATACTAAAATAAAAGGAAAAGATAATTAGAAAAGCTAAAATTTTGAAATAGATACAATTGAGGCGATTTTGGAGATTTAGATCACAAAAAAAGACTTAAAGGAGGATTTTGACCTAAAAAATAGTTTCCGATGGCCTTCACACTTTATATTGAAGTGCCTTTTTGATCGGTATGATTTGAACTAATTAGATACCTAGATCAAAAGGTTATCGGCTCATGCGTGTTTGTCCTTTCAAACTATCTTATTGGCATTTGCAGATTGCATGTCAAATCTTTAGACACAGCTCATCACTGTAGTTTTAAGAATTTAGTACAGAATCACACAGAATAACTGGCCCTGAACCTGGTCATTCAATAGAAAGTTCTTAGGTTCATATGAACTCTTGTTTCTGCTTTCGGCCTTAGGGATTGCAGAAAAAAGGCCTCAAAGTTATAAATATGGCCTATTAAAGCTCATTATGGTCCCCTGAGAGCTTGATTTAGGAACACATGTGCTTGTTTTCTACGTGAAAATGAATTAAAGTAGAAGTTGTCTGAAAGAAATTTTACCTTGTATAATTATAATAACAATTCATATGTGAACATTCTATTTTAAGACTGGATCAATGTTGGATAATCTTAGTGATGAAAAACTTGATTGAATTGAGATTCAATTAACTAAAAAAAATAAAAATTAAGGCCTCGTCCAATGATAAACACTAATGATAAAGAGACAAAATTCATGGTATTGACCATCAAATTTAATTCACACAGGAAAATTGGACAGCAATAAACTAGAACAAGTTGATGTATGTTATGGCCTCCGCCTCTCAGAATCTCTCAAGAATTCCGCCTTGATGTTTTTAAGCCTTGCCAAGATTTCAACCATGGCCATCCTCTCTCCAGGTGATTCATTGACACATTGCAGTGCCAACTCCATTATAGATGTCACACAGTGCTCCTTCTTTAAGGAGTAGCCATCTCCTCTATTCAGCATGTTGCTATCCACAATGTCTATTACTGAATCAGGCAACGATTCTTTGACCAATCTCTTCAAGCTCATTTCTCCCTCGAACATTTCATCGGTAGGCCTTTTTCGCGTCAGCATCTCCATTAACATGATTCCAAAGCTATAGACATCAATCTTCGTGGACACGAGTCCGTCCAATCCATATTCTGCAGTTGACAAGAATGTTACAGCTAGGATGTGATTTCCCGAATATTTAAGCTAAAGTAATGAACATATTCTGTTTTAGGGAGAGTACACATTACCTGGTGCCATATACCCTATAGTGGCAAGGGTCCTGGTTTGTGCAAAAGACTCATTTTCACCTAAGAGTTTTGCAATACCAAAATCACATACATGCGCGACCATGTCTTCATCTAGTAACACATTGCTCGGTTTCAAATCACAATGCACTACAGGAGATGGATAACCGTGATGGAGATACTCTAATGCTGATGCAACATCGATCATTATGTTCACTCTTTGAATGATGTCCAAGCAATAGTTGTGGGAGTATAACCATTTCTCCAAGCTACCTTTAGGCATGTACTCCAGGACTAAGGCTTTGAAATCAAGATTAGAGCAACTGCAGATAATCTTCACAAGGTTGCGATGTCTAATGTTGCGCATGATTTCGCACTCTGTGTCAAAACTTCTGAATGCTCTTTGCAATTGCAGATTAAAAATCTTGACAGCTACATTTAGCCCATCTCGAAGCCTCCCTTGATAGACAGAGCCAAAACTCCCTATGCCTAGTAGATTACTCTCATGATATTCATTCGTTGCATGCAGAAGTTCTAGGTAAGAAATTCTTCTCTGGATAGCTGTCACTGGCAAGGCTTCTGGGATTGGATCTTTTCTGTATCTTCGTCGACATCCCATGACAAGAAAAATGAAAGCCACCACAAGCAGTATAGATGCAACAGTTGGTAAACTGAACCTTAGAAGTCTGGATTTAGTCTTTGAATCTTTACGAGATTCAATGCTGCAAGGTGGGACTTGCAGCCGAGATGGGCCGCATAGACCCTTATTCATAATAAAAGAACGAGCAGTAAAATTTGCGAACGGTCCTCCTCTTGGAATTTCTCCTTGAAGTCCATTGAAAGACACATTGAAAAACTCCAAATATCTAAGTGCCTCTAGTGACTTGGGAATCTCACCAGACAAGTTATTTTGTGATAGATCTAAGAGTTCCAGGCTTACCAAACCACCGAATGCTTCTGGAATGGACCCTTGAAAGCTGTTTTTGGATAATGAAAATCTTATCAAGTTCTGGAGTGAACCTATTGTACTCGGAATATTACCTGACAACTGGTTGCTTGACAAACGAATTCCTATTGCAGCTTCCATTTCTCCAACTTGCGAAGGAAGAGATCCATATAGAAAATTTGAATGCAGATTCAAAATCAAGAGATCCTTTAGGCTCCACAGAGCCATAGGTATGGTAGAACTTAATATATTGAAGTGAAGATAAAGGTTTCTTAGAGACGTGAGATTCCCTATGCAGGAAGGTATCTCTCCAGACAATACATTATTGTTTAATGTTATGTCAACCAACCTCCTTGCAAGACATATATCAGATGGAATGGAACCATTAAGATTGTTTTTATGAAGATATAGTACTTGAATCTTCCTTAGCCCTCCCACTGTTGTAGGAATAGGTCCCATCAGACTATTCTCTTCCAAACTTAAGACAATTAGGTTGCTCAAGTTGCCAATCTCACCTGGAATATTGCCTTTGAGCTTGCTGGCGTATACATAAAATTTTGTTAGAAAGCTGGATAAATTCCCTACGGAATTGGGCAACATGCCATCTAAAGGGTTGCCCCCAATATGCAATTCTTCCAACTGCCTACAATTTGTCAAAGAGGTGATGAAGTTGAGTGTCTGACTGGAAGGGTGATTAGTAAAGGAATTGGATTGCAAACTGAGGACTTGCAGCGCTCTCAAATTTCCAAATTCTTGTAGAACATTTCCAGTCATCTTGTTAGATGACAAATCAAGTATCTCCAACCTGGACATATTCCCAAGAAAGCGTGGCATTGACCCTGATAACATATATATAATCACCAACATGTAAGCCAATCGGTATGAATTGATGAAATAAACTGAAAACTGAAAGAGTGTGTGTGTGTGTGTGTGTGTGAGAGAGAGAGAGAGAGAGAGAGAGAGAGGGAGATGGGTATCGAACCGACCTGTTAAACCATTTAGATTTAATTGCAGTTCCTCCAAGTTAGGAAGATCAATGCTGTTTTCTTGAGGTATTGATCCTGCCAAAAGAAAAAAGAAAAAGAAAAAGTGAGGCGTATAATCTTTTGATGATGATGATAATGTAGAGGACACTAATATTCTAGTTTATATTAAGTTGGATGAAGTTGGTTTCTTGTATATTTAAGAAATTATAAACAATTTAAAGAAAGACTACATAAGAGAAAAATATAAAGCAATAAAATATAAATTAGGATTCTACTTGTATGTATGACCCTTTTTGGTCAAAATTTCTGTCTTTCTTGGTGTTTATTTTCTTCTTATCAGGTTCGGTTTAATAGGAACAATAATCAAACCAATCTAATTTGACACTTAGAATTAGAACAAGGCAAAAGATAATGCCTTTTTGTTTTATCTGAACAAGTAAACTGGGACATCTTTGATCCAGCATTCTTATGTAATACAAGCTCAAGAATCCTGTTTCCGAATGAATATAGTTTGGTAGATGTTGCAAATAAGGTAAATTATAAAACTAAACAGAGAGAAACCAAGAACGTATAAATTCTGTGCGATACTGTAGGCTTTCCACAGGAAAATAATGTTACAAAATCTGACCATTTCGATTAGGGATTTAATGACAGGGTTTCTTTATGCACTTATACGACTTGTGCTCTGCTTTCTCTATAAGCATCTCAAACTATAAACGACTGTGTTCAAGGTGCGAAGAATGAATAAAGAAAGCATTCTTTGAATAACATGGTTAATGAGTATATTTGAAGTTAAATTAAAAGTAAGATCCATTTATTTTTAGAGTTAAAATTTTATTTAAATTTAATTTTTAATATATATTTTTTAACATACAATATTAACATGAATTAAAAAACAAACAAATAAATAAGAAATTGTGATGAAGCTCAAAACCATTTAAAAAACCGTATCATACATTAAAAATAAACAAAACTTTCAAGTGTTTATAAAGCGAGTGGTTAAAAAGTTAAAACTAAATCTAAATTGCATCCAAGTTTTTAGAAAAAAGATGTTTCAGGCAAAGTGTGCTTTCATCTAAAAAAATTATAGATTTAATTTTTCATTTAAAATGACTAATTAAAAGTTGATAATATGAGAATTAATTCTGATTATTATCATAATTAATTCTTCAACTTTTTAACTTTTAAAATTCACTATAAAAAGAGAGAGTGAAGGAAGAATTCCTACAATGTTTTTTAAATTTTTATACACTCTTGATCATCTCATATTTTAGTTTTTTTATGCTTTGTTTTTTCTTTAAAATCTAGAGTTAATGTTTATTTTGTTAAGAGATATTTGAGTTATATAAATTTTTGTTCAAATACCTTATTTAGAAGTACATCTAAACCAATATAATATTGTTGAAATCTTAAAAAATATACTGCAGACATCTTAGTTATACAAGTGATAAATAATAAAACTTTAAAGATAAAAAATTCATCATTGACAATAATAAAAGTTTCATTACTTTAAAATATTTTAACAAGTACATATTCTTTTTTTATTTCAATTTAAACATATATAGTTATTACTATTATTAGTATGAATGCTAAAACTTTGATTTTATATCAATTATAATTTTGAATAAATACTTAATATGCATACTAGTATTTTTTTATTATTATATCTATATTGAAAATATGTCCAACATGAGTTTTTTTTTTTTTTTTGCATGTTTATATATTAAAAAAATTATATACAGTCGAGACTTTCATTGAATTTTTTTTTAATGTTTTGTATATTTTAATGTTATTATAAACTTTAACATCATTACTCACAAATCTTATATATTTATAACTGTGAAAAACAAGCATTACCTGACAGGTTATTGCAACAAATTTGCATGGTTCTTAAAGAAGTCATGTTGAAGATCGATCGAGGCAAATCACCTGCACAATAGCTTAGGATATTAGTAAAAAAGATGATAATCAATGAATAGGTTAGTAAAATATGTTACAAAAATGCATCAAAGAAAGTCTGTGTCTCTGTGCACATATAGGAACGAGAGACTGCAAACCTGACAACATATTGACACCAAGATTTAGAACCTCAAGCATAGGGAGGAATCCAAGTTCTTCTGGAATAACTCCAGTGAAGTTATTATAAGGCAACCATAATGATTGTAGCTCTCTACATTTGAATAAATCAGATGGGATTTGGCCACTGAGTTGATTAGTGGAAAGCAAAAGCATTTCTAGTCTAGGAAGATGGTCGCACATGTTCTTCGGAAGACTTCCAAATAGGTCGTTAAACATGAGATCAAGGACTTTCAAGGAAGAGATGTTGAAGATTGTGGATGGGATTGTACCTGAAACATATCCATGCATGGTAAAAAAAAACCCTTCACTGCTTCACATGTTAAGAAATTAAAGTTGATAAAAGGTGATCATTTGGTACCTGTGAGATTATTTCCATCGAATCTTAATCCTTCAAGTCTGTGCAAATTCCCAAAACTTTCGGGTATCACTAATGATAACTTATTGGAACCTATATCCATTAATTGCAATCGGCGTAAATTACCTATCTCGCTGGGTAGATCTCCATGGAAACTATTGTTGTAAAGAGTCAGACTTTGAAGAAAGGACAGGTTTCCAAGTTGTGGAGGAATGGTCCCTAGGAGGCCCATGCTAGAGAGATCCAGCGCTGTGACTCTTTGCCTGCGAAGACTGCAAGAGACTCCCATCCAGTTACAGTAGGAGGTTTTGGAGGACCAGTTGTGAGCTAGCATGTTTTGAGGATCAAAAGTAATGTGATCCTTGAAGGCAAGAAGAGCAGATTGATCAGTGAAGTTACTTGTGGGTATGCTAATGCATTTCTTCGGCAGAGACATTAGCAGCATCGAAACAAGAATAGTGATCCAAACTCCCCCCATGACTTATTTTGTGAGATAATAAAAATAAAAATGAAGACTAAGAAAAAGCTTTATAAGCTGATTTTGAATGGCGAGCAAGATCACAAATCCTGTTTTCCTTGAATTAATGATCATGACTTCCATATGGACAGATGCTTTCATAAATGTGGAGAGTCAGAATGCCCTGAAAGACCTTCTCAAAAAAGTCAAAATTAAATAACGTGAAGGAACCACCAAGATTGTAATACCCGTCTAAATATAGTTGGACCATACTATTCGGCAAGTCCTTAACTATATAATTATGTCCTGTATGATAGTTGATTAGATAATTTCACATGAGTATGTTAAATATCTCTGGATAATGTTTCAATAGTATATAATTGGATGATCTTTTTAATTTAAAATCTACTGGTACGAGAATGTCAAAACTACTTAAGTCATGAGATTATAATAACTTTAAATAAAATAAATTATAAATCTCAATTCCTAATAAATTCATTCTTTAATAATAAAATTAAAAAAAATAATTTAAAAAAGACACAATAAAATAATTTTTTTGAACAAAATTATGAATTTGAATAAAATTTTAAGAATGTCATTAACAATCTTGCAAGGCCTTTCTAATATCTGATTGCTCTAAAATTTTAACTTGAGATATACCAATATGTCAGGAAACCCTCATAAAATCTCTGTCTAATCTAATGGTTGGATTACAAGATATGATTAATACTGTAAAACTTGATATTATTTTTTTAAAAAAAAAACACTATTTAATTGAAATAAAATGAAACCGAAACACTCCCACTAGAATTTGAACAAAATTTCTAGAATGATCTGAATTCTAAATGGAATGAAATCTTTTTCGTTTATTTTATTTTTTAAACTGAAATAAAATATGCCGGCTATTCAAACGGAATGAACAAAATTGACATCCTCTGACAAAAAAGATAAGATTTGACCCATGTGAACCAAAATAAAAGTTTCTTTCCATCTTCATTGATTCTAGCTTAAGCAATGAAAGATCTCTTGACCTTGTTTTGCAGGCTTCCAGGAGGTCAAAATTCAAGTCGTGTTCAACAGCTCAACTTAGACGCCCACCAACCTATGTGGGAGGAGACCTATCAAGTCTCTTATGTCACCTAACAAAGACCAGCCTCGTCAGGTGGAAAACAGGAGAAAGGAAAATGGAGGTGAGAAATTACAAATCTCAAAGCATTTTTCTTTATTAGGCAGAGAAGAGAAAGTAGAGGGGAGAGATATATTAAGAATTGCTCCTTGATCTTTTTAAACCTTGCTAGGATTTCAACCATGTTGATCCTTTCTTCGGGTGACTCATTAGAACATTGCAGAGCCAATTCCATTATAGATGTCACACACTGCTCCTTGTTTGAGTAGTCAACTCCTCTATTCAGCATATTGCCACTGAACCAGGCAAAGATTCTTTGACCAATCTCTTCAAGCTCATTTCTCCCTCGAACATTTCATCGGTGGGCTTCTTTCGCGTGATTATTTCCATCAACATGATCCCAAAACTGTAGACATTAATCTTTGTGGCAAGTCCGTTCAGTCCATATTCTGAGCGTGATAATTAAAATATTAAAGGATGTGATTTACCAAATATTTAAGAAAAACCAAGGAATACATAATCTACATTAGGAAGAATAATCACCTGGCGCCATGTACCCTATTGAGGAAAGGGTCTTGGTTTGTACAATGGACTCACTTCCACCTAAGAGTTTTGCAATGCCGAAATCACATACGTGCGCAACCATGTCTTCATGTATCAACACATTGCTCGGTTTCAAATCACAATGCACCACCGGAGTTGAATGACCTGATGAAGATACTCTAATGCAGATGCAACATCAATCATTATGTTCACTCTTTGAATGATTTCTAAGCAATAGTTGTAAGAGTGTAGCCATTTGTCCAAGCTTCCTTTAGGCATGTACTCCAGGACTAAGGCTTTGAAGTCAATATTAGAGCAACTGCAGTTATAATCTTCACAAGGTTGCGGTGTCTAATGTTGCGCATGATCTCGCACTCTGCATCAAGACTTTTGAATCCTCCTTGCAACTGCAGATTAAAAGTCTTCACAGCAACATTTAGCCCATCAGGAAGCATCCCTTGATATACAGAGCCAAAACTTCCAACACCTAGCAGATTACTCTCTTGAAATTCATTTGTTGCACGCCGCAGTTCTGGGTAAGAAACTCTTCTCTGGATTGCTGTAGTCAATGGCAAGGCTTCTGGAATTGGACTTTTTCTATGCCTTCATCGATAAAACAAGACCAATGACAGCCAACACAAGCAGTAGAGAACCAACGGCTGGTAAACCGAACCGAAGAATTCTGGATTTAGTCTTTGAAGACCTATGAGATTTACTGTGGCACGGTGGTTCTTGCAGCTGGGAAGGGCCACAAAGAGCCTTGTTTCTCATAAAAGCTGAGCAGTGAAGTTTGCAAGGTCATCCACTTGGAATTTCTCCTTGTAATCCATTGAAAGACACATTCAAGTACTTCAAATACCTAAGTTTCTCTAATGACTTGGGGATCATACCAGACAAGTTATTTTGAGACAAATCTTACCACATCACCGAATCCTTCTGGAATGGACCCTTGAAAACTGTTCCTAGAAAGCGAGATATTTATCTAGTTTTGGAGTGAACCTACTGTACTTGGAATATCACCAGACAATTGATTCCATGACAAATAAATAGCAGTTGCGGCCTTCATTCCTCCAACTTGCAATGGAAGTGATCCCTTCAGAGAATTTGAACTCAGATTCAAAACCACTAGATCCTCCAACCTCCATAATGTCAAGGGGATGGTAGAACTCAATCCGTTGGAATTAAGATAAATGCGTCTTAAAGAAGCAAGTTTCCCTATGCAGTTTGGTATCTCTCCAGACAAATTATTTCTATACAAAGCTAATTGAGCCAAGTTCCTTGCAAGACATATATCATAAGGAATTGAACCTGGATAAATTAGCAAGAGAGCGTGGCATTGGCCCTGGTAACATATTGCGTCCACTAGATAAGTCGATAAGCATCGATATGTTTCCAATGTCTCCTGGTAAGTTTCCAGTAAAATTGTTGTCTGTCATTGATATTTCCTGAAGCTTTTCGCATTTGCATAGACTTGGTGGAATCTGAAAACTGAGATTATTTTCCTGGATCACGAGGACTTCAAGTAAAAGAATCTTTAGATTCTCAATAAATTAATTTCTCAAACTCAAAACACATTTAAACTGATTTGAAATATAAAACCAAATTGAAATGAAAATTTCTTTATCAATCACTATTTTTTTTTCCGATGAGAAAGAGAGTAAAAGATCCCTTAATGGAATTTTTTTCATCGAATAAAGCTTATTAATATTAATAATAAGTTTATTTATTATTGAAATGTGGTCGACAACTAATGCTTTTTTTTTCTTTTTTTTTAACAACTCTTTTTTTCTTATTTTTTAAACTCATGGACTTAAATATCAACAAAATAAAATTTTAGATCAAAATATATTGTATTCAAATTAAAGATACCAAAATAGAATTTGAAAAAAAAAATCAAGGCATATTTTTCTAGAAAAGCACTGAATAAACATTGCTTGGAGTTAAATTGCTGCATTTTCCCTCACTTTTAATTTGGTATCTTTAAATTTTTTTTACAACTAATAAAATCATATAT
>Ga0325401_1007301_pt1 | contig 10731 bp, 8 predicted proteins | sample PopdelMetagenome_FD_205666 | JGI IMG/M metagenome (GOLD analysis project Ga0325401, IMG submission 205666) | Populus deltoides microbial communities from Bellville, Georgia, United States - Xylem-PdKOR-R2 | ecosystem: Host-associated > Plants > Phyllosphere > Stem > Wood/Secondary xylem | place...
AAATTAAACATATATAATAATTTAAGTTGTGTTGAGAAATTAACATTAATTAATAAAAATTTAAAAGAGCTTGTGAATTCACTAATAATATCTTCCTCACAAAGGCACTGTTTATTAAATGTTATGGCACTTTTTCTTCTTCCTTTTTTTTTAACGGGGCTTATTTTTTTAAGCTTTTTTAATTTATTTTTTTTTTAATTTTTTTAATATTGGATTTATTAAGAATAAAGTTTTATAATTTGTTTTGATTTACTTTCTATTAGATTATCCTGTTCTTATGATTCGAGTCGTGGGTTTGATGAGTTGACTTTAGTTTTTTTTTTATCGATTTCTTTTTCAATTTTATCTTTTAACATTTGATTGATTAGGAATTGAGTTTCATAATTTATTCTAATTTGCTTTCTATTGGGTTATCCTGATCTAATACCTTGATTCGTGAGTTTGATGAGTTAACTCTGGTTGACTTAGGTAATTTTTTTGTGTCCCCTTTTTAATTGATTATTTTTTAATTTTATTTTTCAACATTAGGTTGATTGAGAGTTAGGTTTCATATTTTATTTTAATTTTTTTTTATGAGGGTATCCCAATCTGATGAGTGATGAAAGTGGGATGAAAAGAAAATAAATGATAGAAATAATAAAATATGAGACGTGTAATGAAGTGGATGACCTCCATGAATAAATTTGGAGAAATTGATAAAATTGAATTCATAATGTCGGCGAAACTGGTAACGAGTTTCGATGAATAAAAAAAAATAGTTATAGGTAATTAGTATGGTAATAAGGAATAAAACAAAATAAATGATAGTACAAAAAGGAAAAGTGATAGTGTAAGCATTAGTTAAAAATCGATAACGTTACTTTGAAAATGATAATAAGCCTGATAAATAAATAAGGGTGGAAAATATAGAATAAATATATTTTGAAAAATAATTGATATGATTTATGTGAAGATTGAACAAGAAAATTCAGTTTTTTTAACAAAAATCACAAACTGGCAGGTTTTATAGTAACGTGTGGAACTTTCAACTTGACCGAGCTTAAGAGGGTGAAAGTATTAGAGATAATTAATGAAATTAAAGGGTTTTGGGTGATTTGAAATACAAATCTTCAAAGGAAAAAATAAATTTGAGAGAAAAAATTGAAAGATTGAAAAGTTAGAATATAATACACGAAGAGAGGAAGCTTGAAACTAAGAGAGATGAAGGTTGCATTTGGAAAAGAGGAAGAAGAAATGGAGGAAATGGCTTTATAAATTCACTTAATCTTGCCATCAAAACTAGGTAATTGATTCTTATGCTTGATTTTTCTTGTTTTGATGAGTAGTTAAAAGAACTAAAAAGTAGATGTGTTGTGTGATTTGAGCTCGGGTTTAAAAAGTTGAAAGTTGGATGTTTTGTTGGTTTAAATGTGATAATTGATTGTGAATGATGTTATTGATGCTTGAAAAGGTGTTAGAAACCAAAGAAATTTCATGAAAGTTAAATGCCATGATTTGGCCAAAACTTTTAGAAAATGAATGATAAAATTTTCTTGTAATGGTAAGTTGAAATTATGTTGAAATCATGTTATATGGCCATCTATAATGTTATTAATATATGGAAACAAGAAGGGAAAAAAAGAATCTAAGAAGGCTATAATCTTAGATTTGGCTGAAACTTAGTAATAAGGGCGGAGTTGATTTGAATTTCTTAATTAAATGGCATTGGAATAAATACTTGAATGCTGAAAAGATGTGTTTTAAGAATGGATTACGTGAAAATTTCATGAAAAATGTAAAAGAGAAGTTCCATTCTCTTATTGGGGTGGTTCGGTTAAATGGGCCATTTAAGGAGGAGAATAGATTAACTTAAACCATGTATGTAATTGTCATTGAAATGTACTCTTGAACTTAGTTTTGTTGAGTTATGTCAAGTCATGGAATAAATTTCAGGAAAAATCCACATGTTATTTTGAATGTAGATTGACCATGAATGTTTTCACTATTCAACTTCTAACTAAATTTAAAGCTTGAAAATGATTTAATTTGAAGTTGGTTTCTTCATAAAAATTATAGATATGGACGATAGCTTAATGAAATTGTTCCTAATTAAAATTGAATTATATAACTTCAGATATAATCTAAAAACTAAGTAAAGGTTTAAATTAACATAACTCTGGAGAGATTTTTAGTGCTACTATGATTATTGATTTTGAGCTTTAAAACGATGGATTTTGGAGTTACTTTCCTTACAAAAGTTATACATATGGATGTTCACTTTCAAACGAGAATGTTATTGATTAATTTGGAGTTATATAACTCCGTATATGAGCTAAATACTAAGGAAAGGTCTAGACCAATATAGTACTGGATAAATTTCTTATGCTACCGTAAACACTGGGTGTTTCTTTCTTCATGATAGTTTTAGCTCTATGTCTTAACTTTCCATAAAGACAAGTTACGCTCAAAACCAAGTTCTAGAACTTTAGTTACAATAAAAACACCAAACAATGTTTGAGGTTGGGTGGATTAAACGAGTTAGGACTAATCAGTTTTTAATATTTGCTTGGAATTGTTATTGATTAAGGGTTCTAACATTTAAGTTGATAAGAATAAATATAAACATGAAAAATATGTATGTGTATGGGATTTTAAGGATTTTCCTTGCTGATAGTTTGAAAATAATAATTGAATAATAAGTGAATTCAATGTATTAGATGCATTGTTGATGATAATTGTATCCCCAATTATACAGGGAAGACTATAAGAACATGAAAATAGCACAAAGCAGTAACACATACACAGGCTCAAAGTAGGTGCACTCCATCTTTTTTTGCTTATAGAATTTCTTAAGCTTTTAGAATTGTAAATTCTTTAAATGTGAATGTATTTATATAAATGTTAATATTAAGAAAAGGTTGATTGACTAGTTGCCTTGAGTGGAGTTAGTGATGTCAATATGACTGACTTTCAGGTTATTGATGAGTTATTTGGAGTGAAATTCGATAATTGCTATATGAAAATAAGTTTATGCATTTATGGATAAAGTCTTGATTATAATTAACTAAGTGAACTTGATATATGTATATAATAGATATGTAATTGTCAAAATGTAAATTTCATGGAAAGATTAATTTGACTAGATGCCTTGAGTGGATCTAGCGGTGTTAGTGAGAATAATGACTATGGTATTTGATTGACTAGTTGTACATAAGGAGCTACTGATATTAGTAAGACTAATGACTGAGACATTTGATTAATTAATTGCCTTGAGTAGAGCTAGTAGGGCATAAATAAGACTGATGATCGAGACATTTGATTTGACTAGCTGCTCTAAATGGAGCTAGCGGCGTCACTTCATATGATTGTCGAGATACTTGATTAACTGTCTGATTTGTCAATATTACAAGGAGAATAATTGTATAAGACAAGATGTTGGTTTATATAAAAAAAAGAGAAAAAAATATCCTTGAGGTTTATGTTAATAAGCATGAGGAAGAAAGTTTAATTGCATGAAAAAACCTGAAGGTTAGAGGAACCCATTTAATAATTGGATAATAAAAATAGAGGGCATGTTAATAAACACAACTTCAGAGTGTTAGAGGCTAATTAAGCAAAGAAATTGTATTTATGTGTAGACTGAGTTTGAAAAGGATTTTGGCAAATCAAACGAGTTTGAACCAATTATGGTTAATCATCTAAATGTATTAAAACGTTGACTGTTTTAGCAGCGATTTTAGGTGTGATTTAAGGTTATTTTAATAGTGTGATGTATAAAGTTTAAAAGTTATCTTTGGAACAACATTGAAGATACATCAAAGGAGTTGTTTGACAACTCAATGGAAGATTTGAGGACTATTTTAGGGTTACTAGGTAATAAAGGTATAATATATTTAAGGAAATGTTGAGTTAGTTTTCAGGGTATTATGTTAGAAATCGAGACATTGATATAATAACTAATAAGAGTAAGATATATATTAATTAAAAACTTTTGGGAACTGTAGGATTACACATAAAATGGTACCTATTCCTTGAAGAACCGTGTGATATATACTTGAAGGAGAGATTTACTTTCATCTTGACATGATAAAGGCAGATGATTTCACAAATAAATATCACAGGTGGTGAACTATAGAGAGAAGATGTTTCTTATATGCATAATTGTTAATGTTATTTATTGTAGAGTTATAATGTATTTATTATATAGATTGGGATGGATAACTTGATGGAGTAGAGGATGCCTACTCTTGACTTGTGTTGTGAATGGATAAATTACAGGATGATTAGACAAAACGAGACTGTGACAATAACGTAGGAATATCTTGTTTTAAAGAAAACTTTGTCTGTAACACCCTGATTTTAAAAAAAAAACATGATAATTAAATTAAATTATAGAAAATGGAAACAAGGTAAAAATAATAAAATAGGTGAATGTAGTACTAAATAGTTAAAAAGGTGAGAACTTGGTGGAAGAAAAAAAATATAAAAAACCAAAAGAGAGGTCAATGTGCAAATAATAAAAAACAAGTGGTCAATTTACAAATGACTAAAAGGTGAAGGTCAATGTGCAAATAATAAAAGATTAATGGACAATGTATAAAGTACAAAAAAATATGGGTCAATATGCAAATAACAAGAAAATGGCACTATAAATACTTTATACTCTCTCATGCTACCGACCACAAGGAGAAAAAAAGGGAATTAGGATTATTTGATTTTTTTTTCATTTCTTGATGAAATCTTTAACAAAAGGCTAACTTGGGGTGATTAAAAGAGTCAATACATGATTAAAAAAAATAGGGGTATTTAAGTGGTTATGAGAGTTTAAAATTTGAGAGTTAGGGTTTTGAAGAGATTAAAAGAGACTTATGTTGTTTTTACAATCTTCACTTGACTTATCATCCATTTAAGGTAAGAAACTTAATTAAAGAGTTTAATTTGGGTGAACAAGAAATTCATAAATGATGAGTATATTAGTGTTGTGAAGAAATTTAAATTTAGAAAATGGACTATTTTTGCAATTATCATAGAGAAATAAAGAAGAAATTGTATCCAAATTTTGGGATTGTTATAATTGGTATCAGAGCCTTGACTTGGGTTCATGATTTATTATAGAAAATGATGATGTTGAATTGTTATAGGATGGTTTGCCCAAGGCATGGTGCGAGGACGGATTCCACTTTGGTATGGAGGAGGGTTCAGGTTATGGATTCTGAAGAGGTTCAAGGGAAAGATCCCTTAGTAGATACCAGCTCTCATGTGCCATCAACATCTATTTGGTCAAGGCAGAAGAAGTCATTTGGACTCCAAGATGATACCATTTTTAGACAGGCTTGGGTGTTACAACTAGAGAGATCATACCATCAGAGGCAAGAGATTGTGTCTCCACACGTGGCACCCACGAGAGCTCCTACTCTGTTTACTAACCCCACTTTCCTAGCACAATTAGTGAAGGTAATAGTTGACACTATAAATAGTACATCAGCCCTCATAGCCCCAGTAGCTCCAGTGGTCACGGTACCCACAGACAATATGGTTACCCTAGTACGGATTGTGAAGAGTATAAGAGAGATGAGATGTGATGTGGATTAGAAAGGTGGAGAAGACTTTAATTTAAATAAAAGTGTCAAATGATTTACGAGTGGACTGTGCCACTAAGTTATTATCAGATACAACAAAGTTGTGGTGAGAGACTGCAATCGAAGAAGGCTATAGAGTTGTGGACATGAAGTGATTATAGAGCATAGTTTGAGAATTAATTCTATTCCAGATATCACCATAAGATGAAAGAACATGAGTTTCTATCTTTGAGGCAAGATGACATGTCAGTGCTTGATTATAAGAGGAGGTTTAATGACCTCTTTATATTTTCCCTACATTATGTTTTTACAGAATAACACATGATTGAGAGATTCCAAGATGGTTTACTATAAGATTCAAAACAGGGGTTGATTACATTACGATTTAATATAATGAGAGATCTAATAGAAGCAGTTTAGGCTTTAAAGGAGTATATTAGGGAGGATCAACAAGGCCAATTTAGGTTTGGTAAAAGAAAGGATATTGACTACTCTTCGAGTAAACCTTTTTAGACCATCTCTTTTTAAGAAAGGCAGATAAGGACAGTTTAACCAGTTCAAAAAAAAAAAAAGAGGGGATACAAGTCAAGGAAGATTAGTTGTTAGGTCTTTTTAGAGCATATGTGGAGGATCAATTGGGGGTAATTGAACCCTATGGGTAGTTCTGCTGAAGAAGTTTCAGAACAAATGATCGTTACTTATCCTCATTGTGTTAGATGTGAGTAGTGGCATCCCAAAGATTGTTTTACATCGTTAAGTCAATGTTACATTTATTAACAAAAGGGATATAAATGGTAGGACTACTTATTTTTAGGTTGTGGATGTTAAAATTATGGAGGTCAAGAACATTTCAAGAAGGATTTACCTTGAAAAACTGAGTATATCTAGGATTAGAGATAAATGATGCAAAGTTATTAACAATTAGTCATTGTGGATAAACTTACCCAGCCAGTACAGTCTAGAACGAGTGGTAATAGAGGTTGAGCTCGGGAACAGGGGGAGAGGACCAAGGGTAGAGTGTTTCATATGACCCATGGGGATGTTTGAGTTGCCCCTAATGTAGTAATATGTACTTTACTATTAGAAAATCATTATATGTATTTTTTTATTGATCTTGGTGCTACACACTATTTTGTGGCAAGAAAATTAAAAATAAACCAAAAATACAACCACTTAAACTAGAAAATAGGTTTTTAATTAGCACCCCTTTGGGAGATATTGTATTTATGAATCATATATACACGAGTATTAGGGTTACTATTGAAAGGCATGATATTGTAGCGAATTTAATGCCATTAGAGATGGATTGGTTGAGTACCTATAAGGTATAAATGGATTGCTTTACCAAGATAATGACTCTTCAAGGAATTGATGAAAGGTGAGTGATCTTTAAATGAAAGGAAGGTCCTACTGAATTGTGTGATTTCGACTATGACAACTAGAAAGTTGTTGAGGAAAGAATGTGTGGCTTATCTTGCTTATAATAGATTCAGAAAAAGATGGGGTAAAGCTGAAAAATCTTCCTATTATTAAGGAGTTTTCAGATGTATTCCCAGAAGAGTTACTAGGATTTCGCCTAAAAAGAAAAGTGGAGGTTCCTTTTAATATATTACACAGTGCCTCTTTTACAGCCCCGTCACTATATGGAATGACACCAACAAAACTAGTTAAGTTAAAATTTTGGCTACAAGAATTATTATAAAAAAAGTTTATACGCCCAGGTAATTTATCCTGGGGAGCTCTAGTCCTATTCGTGAAGAAGAAAGATAGGATTTTTAGACTCTGTGTAAATTATAGGCAGTTGGATAAAGTAATAGTGAATAATAAATATTTATTTTCACATATAGATGATCTGTTTGACCAACTCAAAGGAGTCAAGGTATTTTTGAAAATAAATGTAAGATTAAGGTACTATCATTTAAGGATTAAGGAGTAGGATGTGCCTAAGACTACATTTAGGACTTGTTATGTGCATTATGAATTCCTTATAATGTCATTTTGATTGACAAATGTGTTAGCACTATTTATGAAAATGATGAATAGAGTCTTTCAACCTTATTTAGATAAGTTCATGTGGTCTTTATAGAGATATTTTAGTCTATTTAAACTCATATTTAGAACATGAGTAACAATTACGACAAGTGTTGCAAATTTTAAGGAATCATCAATTGTATGCCAAATTAAGTAAGTGTGAATTATAGGTAAAAGAAGTGGTTTTTCTAGGAAATGTTATATTTGCATAAGGGATATTTATGTATCCGAGGAAGGTTGAAGCTGTGATGAAATAGGAACAACCGATAAATGTAACTAAAATTCATAATTTTCTAGGTTTGATAAGATATTATAAAAGACTTATTGAGGGGTCTTCTATGATAAAAACCTCTTTGAATCGGTTAACCTGGAAAGATGTTAAATGAGAATGGTTGAGAGTTTGTTAAGAAAGCTTTTAGGAGTTGAAAATAATGCTTACCACTTCCCCCAATGATAACCTTCCCCATAAGATTTGAAGGATTTATAGTCTATAGTGATGTGTCTAAGAAAAAACTTGGTTGTGCTTTGATGCAACAAGAGAGTAATTGCATATGTATAAAACAATTGAAATCTCATGAGGTTAATTACCCAGTATATGATTTAGAACTAGCCATCGTAATGTTTACCCTACGTGTGTGGAGGCATTATTTGTATGGATCCCAACTTCAGATTTTCACTCATCATAAAAGTTTGAGGTATTTGATGTCATAAAAAGAAATAAATATACAAAAGACAATATGAGTAGAGTTAATTAAGGATTATAATTGTGTGATAGATTACCATCCGAGAATGGTGAATGTTATTGTTAATGCACCGAGTTGCAAAAACAAAGCAATGTTGGATAAGCTGGTGGCTAGCACAAGAAAAAATTAACAAAGTTGAAAAAGATCAACTTCTAATAGGAAGTTGGACATGAGGGATCCTTGCTAACCTAATTAAAGGTGTGGTCTGTATTTTGAGATGGAGTACAAGAAGCTCAACGAAAGGATATTAAAGTGGACAAGGTGAGAAGCAAGGTGAAATCATGAGTTGAAACTCCTTTCTAGATCTTAGAAGACAGGATGATAGTAATGGACAAACAAATTTATTTACCTGATGACAAAGCCTTTAAAGGTGAAGTGTTAAAGGAATCCCATAAATCCAAGAAGTTCTCAGATATACAGAGATTTTAAAAAAAATTATTGGTGGTTAAATTTGAAGAAAAAAAGTGTCTAAATATGTAGTCAAATACAGTGTGTGTTAAAAGGTGAAGGTAGAATATCAAAAGCTAGTGAGGCCTTTGCAATCGCTCCTAATTCCCGAATGGAAGTTGGAGAATATCACTATGGATTTTGTATCGGGATTACATAGAGGAAAAAAAAAGGTAATGATGTTGTTTGGGTCATTATAGATCATTTGACAAAGTTTGTGCTTTTCTTGCCTATGAAAATGATAGACTCAATTGATAAATTGACATGGTTGTATGTAAACATGGTAGTGAGATTACATAGGGAACCGGTTTCAATTGTTTTAGATCAAGATCCCAAGTTCATTTCTTGTTTGTGGACTAGTATTCGACATGCTTTAAAGACAAAATTAAATCAGAGTATTGTTTTTCATCCTCGGTCAAATGTACAATCTGAAAGGAAAATCCAATGAAAGATTTATTAAGAGTGTGTATCTTGGAGTTTGGGGGTAATCGGAAAAACCATCTGTTTCTGGTAAAATTCACCTACAATAATAATTATCACACCACGATGGGAATGGCTTTATATAAAGCCTTATATGGAAAAAAGATGCTGAACACTAGTGTATTAGGAGGAGGTTAGCAACACAAAAGAGATTGGGCTAAAACCGGTACAGGTTACTACCGAAAAAATTAAGACTATATAAGATCGGATGAAAGCGGCCTAAGATAGGCAGAAGAGTTATATAGATAATAGGAGGACACCTCTTGAGTTCAATATAGGAGACATAGTGTTTTTAAAGGTTGCACTGTGAAAACACATGTTATGTTTTGGCATAAAAGGAAAGTTAGCATCGAAATACATCGAATCTTTCAAGGTTGAAAAGAGAATTGGACTTATAGAATATAAAGTAGCCTTACCCCTACAATTAGCCAAGATTCATAATGTATTTCATGTCTCACTGCTACAAAAAACCAAAGTAGATCATTCTCAAGCACTACCCCAGGTTCCCTTAGAAGTTAAGAAAGATCTAACTTTGAAAGTAAAACTAATAGGGATGTTAGATTGAACTAGAAAGGATCCTAGAAATAATAATAAAAAATCATATGAAAAGTATTATGGAGAAGCTCCCAAGTAGAGGAAGAGACTTGGAAAAGAATCAGAGATGAGGAGAAGGTATCCCGAACTATCTGTAAATTTAGGTATGATGTTCAAATTTTAAGGATGAAATTTTCATTAAGATGGGGAGAATGTAACACCACATATTAAAAAAAAAAAAACTTAACCCGATGATTAAATGGTTTAAATTATATTAGTGTTAATATAAACAAGATAAAAAGGTGAATATAGTACTAAATCACTAGAAAGGTAAACTTGGTGTTAGAAAATAAATTTGTAAGACTAAGGGCGTAGTTTTTAAACCCGACCTTGTCCAAGGTTCGGGTTCCGGGTTTTGACTGGGTCGCCCGGGTCAATTTTTTTTTTAATCAAAACGACGTTTTAGTTAAAAAAAAAAAGGTTAACAGGTTGCAACTGAGTTTTTGACCGGGTCTTATCGGGTCAACCGGGTCACCCCGGGTTTTGCCCTTCCCTATTTTTTCTTAAACCCAGCTCGGTTCCAACCCCGGGTCCTGGGTCGACTCGCCGGGCCGGGTTTCAAAACTGTGACTAAGGTAAAGGTCAATGTGCAAATAATAAAAGACTAATGGCTAATATACAAATGACTAAAAGATGAAGGTCAATGTGCAAATAATAAATGATTAGTGGCCAATGTATAAAGGACAAAAAGATAAGGGTCAATGTGCAAATAACAAGAAATGACACTATAAATACTTCTCTATTCTCTCTCATGACACCGACTACAAGGATAAAGAAAAGGACTAGGGTTCTTTGATTTTTTTCTCACTTCTTAATGAAATCCTCAACAAAAAGCTAACTTGGAGTGATTAAAAGAGTCCATAAGTGATCAAAAGAGG
>Ga0325401_1007302_pt1 | contig 10729 bp, 9 predicted proteins | sample PopdelMetagenome_FD_205666 | JGI IMG/M metagenome (GOLD analysis project Ga0325401, IMG submission 205666) | Populus deltoides microbial communities from Bellville, Georgia, United States - Xylem-PdKOR-R2 | ecosystem: Host-associated > Plants > Phyllosphere > Stem > Wood/Secondary xylem | place...
GCCGAGCGGCTCGCGATGCGCCACGTGCCCGGCGTGCAGAAGGCCTACCGGATCGGCGACTACTGGCTCCGCGAGTCCAACGTGCCGTCCTACGTCCGGTTCCCAGCGCTGACCGCCGCGCCGCGCGCCCTCGGCCTGCTCAACATCCGCCGCGGCGTCCAGGACCCGGAGCTGCGCCGCAAGGTGACGCCCACCTTCACGCCGTTCTGCAAGCGGATCCTGCTCTCCAACGAGTGGTACCCCACCCTCGACCAGCCCCACGTCGACCTGGTCACCGACCGCATCGGCAAGGTCACGGGCAACGCGGTCGTCACCGCCGACGGCACCGAGCGCGAGATCGACGTGCTCATCGTCGCCACCGGCTTCTACACCACCGACCTGCCGATCGCCGAGCACGTCGTGGGCCGCGAGGGCCGCACGCTGCGCGCCCGGTGGGACGAGGTCGGGATGAGCGCCTACAAGGGTGCGACGGTGCCGGAGTTCCCCAACCTGTTCTTCATCGTCGGGCCCAACACCGGGCTCGGGCACTCCTCGATGGTCTTCATGATCGAGTCGCAGGTCGCCTACCTCACCGACGCCGTGCGCACTGCGCGCGAGCACGGCCTGGCCACGCTCGAGGTCACCGAGGAGGCCGCCGCGGCCTACAACGAGGAGCTGCAGGAGCGGATGCAGCCGACCGTGTGGAACGTCGGCGGCTGCTCGAGCTGGTACCTCGACGAGCACGGGCGCAACACCACCCTGTGGCCGCGCTCGACGTTCGCCTTCCGGGCCGAGACCCGCCGCTTCGACCGGGCGGCGTACGCCGTCACCGCCGCCACCACCCATCCCCTGCAGCACTCCCCCCAGGAGGTCTCCGCATGAAGACGCTCGACGACAAGGTGGTCGTGATCACCGGCGCCGGCTCCGGCATCGGCCGCGCACTCGCCCTCGACCTCGCCCGGCGCGGCTCGCTGCTCGCGCTCTCCGACGTCGACGAGGCCGGGCTGGCCGAGACCGTCTCGCTGGTCGAGCGGGCTGGCGTGCGCCGCGTGCGCTCGGACCGGCTCGACGTCAGCGACCGCGGCGCGGTGCAGCGCTACGCCCTCGACGTCGTGCAGGACCTCGGCCGCGTCAACGTCGTCGTCAACAACGCCGGCGTGGCGCTCTCCGGGGACTTCGACGACCTCAACTACTCCGACATCGACTGGATCGTCGGGGTCAACTTCTGGGGCGTCGTGCACGGGACCAAGGAGTTCCTGCCCCACCTCATCGCCTCCGGCGACGGCCACGTCGTGAACCTGTCGTCGCTCTTCGGCCTCGTCTCGATGCCGGGCCAGTCGATGTACAACGCCACGAAGTACGCCGTGCGCGGCATGACCGAGGCGCTGCGCGAGGAGATGCTCATCGCCGGGCACCCCGTCGGCGTCACCGCCGTCCACCCAGGTGGCATCAAGACCGCCATCGCCCGCAACGCCCGCGTCTCGGCCAAGGAGTCGCAGGAGAAGACGGCGAAGTTCTTCGACGAGAAGCTCGCCAAGATGACCCCCGAGCGCGCCGCCGAGGTCATCGTCGCGGGCATCCTGAAGAACAAGGCCCGCGTGCTCGTCGGCATCGACGCCCACGCCCTGCACACGATGGGCAAGCTCCTCGGCTCGCGCTACCAGGACGTCGTCGCCGTCGCCTCCAAGCGGGTGCTGCCGCCGAAGACGCAGATCGTCTGAGCTCGGCTGAGGTCGGCTCGGGCTCGCTCGGGCCGTAGGCAGTTCGTCGGCAGTTCGTCGGCCGTCCGTGGGGTAGGAAGGGTGGGTGCCCGTCGACCTGCCTCCCGGCGCCCCGGTCCGCCTCGCCACCACCAAGTGGGGCGACCGGCCGCACTGGGAGATGCCCGCGCTGCACCTCGGCTCCGACGAGCACGGCGACTGGATCGGCTTCCCCGCCGGGACGCTGATGGCGCGGCCGGGGGCGTCGTTCGTCTCGACCAACGACCAGGTGACGCTGCTGCCCGACGCACCGTGGGTCGCGACCTTCCACGCGCCCGGCGGGATCGTGTGGACCTACGTCGACATGACGACCGTGCCCGTCTGGGACGGACCCGTCGCGCGGGCCGTCGACCTCGACCTCGACGTGATCGAGCGGCTCGACCGCTCGGTGGTCGTCGACGACGAGGACGAGTTCGAGGAGCACCAGGTGGCCTTCGGCTACCCGCCCGAGGTGGTCGACCTCGCCCGGCGCTCGTGCGACGAGGTGCTGGCCGCCGTCACGACCCGCGTGCCGCCGTACGACGGAGGGACGACGCAGCGCTGGCTCGACGCGCTCGCCGCTGTGACACGCTGACCGGGTGCGGATCGACTTCCACGGCTCCCCCGAGCCCACCCTCGGCGTGGAGTGGGAGCTGGCGCTGGTCGACCGGCGCACCCGCGACCTGCGCAACGACGCGGCGCACCTGTTCGCGCGGGCCAAGGCGCGCCTCGACGACCCGGGCCGGGTGCACAAGGAGCTGCTGAAGAACACCGTCGAGGTCGTCACCGGCAAGTGCCACACGGTCGCCGAGGCGATGGCTGACCTGAGCCGCACCCTGGAGGTGGTGGTGCCGGCGGGCGACGACCTCGGCCTCGACCTCTACGGCGGGGGCACCCACCCGTTCGCATCGTGGACCGGCCAGCAGCTGACCGAGGGCCACCGCTACGAGGAGCTCATCAACCGCACCCAGTGGTGGGGCCGCCAGATGCTGATCTGGGGCGTCCACGTCCACGTCGGACTGCCCGAGCAGGCGCGCGTGATGCCCGTGCTGTCGTCGCTGCTCAACTACCACCCGCACCTGCAGGCCCTGTCGGCCTCGTCGCCGATCTGGGCCGGCGTCGACACCGGCTACGCCTCCAACCGGGCCCTGATGTTCCAGCAGCTGCCGACCGCGGGGCTGCCGTTCCAGTTCACGCAGTGGTCGGAGTTCGAGGCCTTCGTCGGCGACCAGGTCACGACCGGCGTCATCGACGAGCTCAGCGAGGTGCGCTGGGACGTGCGCCCCGCACCCCACCTCGGCACCATCGAGAACCGCATCTGCGACGGCGTCTCCACCCTCGACGAGCTCGCCGCCCTCGTCGCGCTCATGCACTGCCTGGTCGTCGATCTCGACACCCGCCTCGCCGCGGGCGAGACGCTGCCCGTGCTGCCGCCGTGGCACGTGCAGGAGAACAAGTGGCGCGCCGCGCGCTACGGCCTCGAGGCCATCGTCATCCTCGACGCCGACTCCTCCGAGCGGCTCGTGCTCGACGACCTCGCCGACCTCGTCGTCCGCCTCGAGCCGGTCGCCGAGCGCCTCGGGTGCTCCGCCGAGCTCGCCTCGGTCCTCGACATCGCGACCCGCGGCGCGTCGTACCAGCGCCAGCGGGCGGTCGCCGCCGAGACCGACGGGGACCTGGTGGCCGTCGTCGACTCGGTCGTCCGCGAGCTGCGCGACTCGCTGGGTCGCTGACCCGCCCGTCGACCGCCCGTCGACCGCTCGTCAGTAGCCGCCGGCCGGCGGCACCATCTCGAGCCGCACCCCGAGCAGCCGCACCGGCCGGTCGCGCTCGACGCGCTCGAGCAGGCTGACCGCCGCGGCCTGCAGCACGGCGAGGTCGGTGGTCGGCGCCGGCAGGGTGAGGCTGCGGGTGACGGTGAAGAACGGCCGGTAGCGCAGCTTGAGCCCCACCCGCGCCGCCGCCCGACCCTCGGCGTCGATGTCGGCCTTGACCCGCTCGGTCAGCGCGCGGACCTCCGCGGCGACCTGGTCCCAGTCCTCGAGGTCGGTCTGGAACGTCACCTCGCGCCCGTGCGCCCGCGGCACGTAGGGCTCGCCGCTGACGACGGAGTCGCTGACCCCGCGGCCCAGCCGGTGGTACCACGGCCCCATCGTCGGACCCAGCTCCGCCGCCAGCACCCGCACGTCACTGCGGGCCAGCTGGTCCACGGTCTCGATGCCGAGCGCCGCCAGCTTCTTCGCCGTCTTCGAGCCGACCCCCCACAGCGCCCGCGTCGGCCGCTCCCCCATGACCTCCGACCAGTTCTCCGCCGTCAGCACGAAGCTGCCCCGCGGCTTGCCGAACTCCGTCGCGATCTTCGCCCGCAGCTTGTTGTCGCCGATCCCCACCGAGCAGTGCAGCCGCGTCGCCTCCAGCACCCGCTCCCGGACCAGCGCCGCGAAGGCGCGGGGGTCATGGGGGTCGTCGGAGTCGGGACGGGGCCCTCCCAGGGCCCCCTTCCCCTCGGGGATCACGGGTGGGAGGCCCCCCTGCCCCGCCTCCACCACCGGTGTCAGTCCGTGTGCGTCGCTGCCGTCCGAGACGTCCGAGACGTCCGAGACGTCCGAGACGTCCGAGACGTTCGTGACGCCCGTGACGCCCGACCCGTCAGGGTCGTGGCCCTCGTCGATGGCGTCGGCGGCGCCGCCCCAGGGCCGGCCGCGTCCTATGTACGACGCGCCGCGGGTCGCGGCGGCCTCGTCCGGGCGCGGTGCCGCCGCGACGAACGCCTCGTCCCAGCCGAGCACCTCGACGACGACGGGGCGTCCGCCCCACTCGAGCGCGCGCAGCGTCGCCATGACCTCGGCCGACGCGGCGTCGTACGCCGGCCGGTCGACGGGGAGGAACACCGCGTCCGGGCACTTGCGTGCCGCGATCCGCAGCGGCATGCCGGAGCCGACGCCGTGGGCGCGCGCCTCGTAGGAGGCGGTCGAGACCACGCCGCGCTTGGTCGGGTCGCCGTCGCCGCCGACCACGACCGGCAGGCCCGCGAGCTCGGGACGTCGCAGCACCTCGACCGCGGCCAGGAACTGGTCGAGGTCGACGTGCAGCACCCAGTGCCCGACGTCGGGCGGGGCGCCACCCACGACGTCGTCAGGCATCCGGCTGCCGGGGTCCGTCCCAGTCCGGCGGTGGCGGGAGCGCCTCGGTGGACTCGATCTGGGTCATCCCGGTGAGCAGCAGCAGGTCGACGGTCACCGAGCGCAGCTGCACCAGGAGCGTCTCCGCCGTCATCTCCGAGGCCCGCTCGACGAGCCCGGAGGCCTCACCCACGGCCAGCAGCGCCTCGCGGGCGTCGACGGCCATCCGGTTGGCCTCGAGCTCGTCGGCCACCCGGTCGGCCGCGTCGGCCAGGTCGATGGCCAGCAGCGAGTAGGACTTCGGGACCTCGCGCCCGTGGTACGCCGCGACCGCGGTCTGGCGCACCAGCACCCGGGTGCTGCGCAGCGCCCGGTCGAGCGGCTCGACGAGGTCGGCCATCCGCCGGATGCCCGGGCGGTGCCGGATCCGGAACGGCGACGACTCGACCACCGCCATCCCCTCGTCCGCGGCGTCCTGGAGCTCCCGGATGAGGCTGTCGGTGGTGCGGGCGTCGGCGAGCAGCGCCATCCCGCGTCGCGCCTCGCCGTCGATCATCACCTCGCCCGAGGCCCGCAGCAGCTCGGCGATCTTGCGGACCACCTTGGCTGCCTGCTCCCGCGGTCGTCGCAACGGCGCGGCCGGCACCAGGGTCGCGGCCACCAGGGCTACCAGGCCGCCGACCACCGCGTCGCTCCACCGCGTGAACGCCTGCGAGGGCGCCGGCACCAGCGAGGCGATGACGATCGACTGCACCGCGGCCTGGGTGACGAACAGCTGACCCCCGTCGAGCAGGAACGCGATCGACATCGACAGCGCCACGATCAGGCCGAGCTGCCACCAGCCGGAGCCGATCCCCGCCACGAGCAGGTCGGCGAGGAAGACCCCCACCGCGACCCCGAGGGTCACCTCGACGACGCGACGCAGCCGCTGGCCGTACGACGTGCCGAGGCTGACGACGGCGGCCACCGGGGCGAAGAACGGCTTGGGGTGACCGAGCAGGTCGGCGGCGATCAGCCACGCGACCCCGGCGGCGACCGCGCACTGCAGGATCTGCCACCGCTTGTCGCCCCACCGGTCCAGCCGGGTGCGCAGCGAGGTGCGACCGCGCGACCAGAGCCGGTCGATCGGCTCTTCGACCAGACCGCGCTCCATGCTCCGGATCGTGCCAGACCGGCGGGGGCCGCGGGACGCTCACCGGCCGAGCCCGTCGGCGGCACCGGGACCGGCCGGTCGACCGGGCCCGGGCGCGAGCGTGGTCGTGGCCGGTGGCGAGGCCGTCGACCAGACGGCGAGGGCGATCAGGACGACGCCCGGCAGGACGGCGAAGGAACGGGTCATGCCGAGGACGCTAGGTCGGCGGGCGGGCCAGGGTCGGACGCCGCGGACCTGCTGTGGAGGGACCCTGCCGGGGCTCGTCTGTGGACGGTTCGGGGACGTCGCCGGGATCTCGACACCGCGCCGAGCAGAGGGTCGAGGGGACGGCGGAGTGAGGCTGACGTGACGCACCTGACGCGGCGGGCTCCGGGACGTCTGGGCGGCAGGGTCGTTGGGCACTGCGAGGGTTGTGGCCCCCGTCACTCGGCGGGAGGATCGAGCGTCGCGGCCCGGCCGGGACCAGCGCTGCACGACGAGGGGGAAGTGTGGTCACTCCGATCGATCCGACCGCGACGGCGTTCCTGCTGGCGGAGAACCGCAGCATGCCGATGCACGTCGGGGGTCTCCAGCTGTTCGAGCGGCCCGAGGGAGCCGGACGCGGCTACGTCCGCGAGATGTTCGAGCAGATGAGCCACGTCGAGGAGATGGCCCCGCTCTTCCTCAAGCACCCGCACCGCTCGCTGCGCACCGGCGGGCAGCTGGTGTGGCAGGAGGACGAGCAGTTCGACATCGAGCACCACGTCCGGCACAGCGCCCTGCCGCAGCCGGGGCGCGTCCGCGAGCTGCTCGAGCTGTGCGGTCGCCTGCACAGCACCCGCCTGGCGTGGGAGCGGCCCCTGTGGGAGTCCCACGTCATCGAGGGGCTGCGCGACGGCCGGGTGGCGATGTACACCAAGACCCACCACGCCCTCGTCGACGGCGTCTCGGCGATGCGGCTGCTGCAGAGCGTGCTCACCACCGACCCCGACAAGCGCGGGATGCCGGCCCCGTGGGCCGCCCGCACCACGCGCCGCCGCAAGCCGGCTCCCGAGCTCGCGCTCTCCGACGTCCCCGTCACCGCCCTGCGCGCCGCGCTCGGCATCACCGCCGAGGCGGCCGGGCTCCCGGGCGCGCTGGTCAAGACGCTGTCGAAGGGGCTGCGCAACGAGACCTCCGCGGTCTCCCTCTACGCCCCGCGCACGATCTTCAACCAGCGCATCACCGGGTCGCGCCGCTTCGCCGCCCAGGACTGGCCGATCGAGCGGCTGCGCGCCATCGGTCAGGCCACCGGCACCAGCCTCAACGACGTGGTGCTCGCGATGTGCAGCGGCGCCGTGCGCCGCTACCTCGAGGAGCTCGACGCCCTGCCCGACACCCCGCTCGTCGCGATGGTCCCGGTCGGCCTGAACGCCAAGAAGTCCGGCATCCCCTCCGCCGACGGCGGCAACGCCGTGGGTGCGGTCATGTGCCAGCTCGCCACCGACCGCAGCGACCCCGCGGAGCGGCTCACGACCATCCACCGGTCGATGAAGGACGGCAAGGAGGCCCTCTCGTCGATGACGCCGGTGCAGATCGTCGCGATGAGCGCGATCGGGCAGACCCCGGCCATCCTCACGCCGCTGCTGCGGATGCAGGGCATCGTGCGCCCGCCCTACAACCTCATCATCAGCAACGTCCCCGGCCCCCGCACGACGCACTACTGGAACGGCGCCCGCATGGTCGGCACCTATCCGCTCTCCATCCCCATCAACGGGATGGGGCTCAACATCACCTGCGCCTCCTACGACGGCAACATGGCGTTCGGGCTGACCGGATGCCGGCGGACGGTGCCGCGCCTGCAGCGGTTCATCGCCCACCTCGACGGCGAGGTCGCCGCCCTGGAGAAGGCCGCCGGGGTGGCGTAGACGTCAGCCCGGCCCGACGACCCGCTCCACCAGTCCCCCGCCGTACGCCGCCGCGACGGCGCGCAGGCGGGCCCGGGTGACGTCGGCGACGGTGAGCAGCCCCGCCGCGTGCGCGTTGGACCCGACGCGTGTGGGGGCGGGCACGTCGACGCTGACGCACCGACGGGTGCCGCCGTCCTCGGCGTTGAGCTGGGCGACGGCGTGCCCGGTGGTCCCGCTGCCGGCGAAGAAGTCGAGCACGACCGCGTCGTCGGGCATCGTCGCGACGATGCGCCGCAGCAGCCCCGTCGGCTTGGGGGTCTCGAAGACGTGGCCGACCAGGGCCTTGAGCTCCGCGACCGCGGTGTCGGTGGAGCCGACCTCCTCGGCGAGCCAGATCGTGCGCAGCTTCTTGCGCCGCGCACCCCGGGCGTCGCGGTGCAGCCAGTCCTTCTGGAACACGTCGACCCGATCGCCGTCGCGGCCGCGGACGGTGCGGCAGACCAGGTCGCCGGCGCGCTCGTCGACCAGCGGCCGGCTCCACCGCCACACCGCCGGTCGGCCGTCGCCGAAGACCGGGGCGACCTCGACCGCGCCCTCGAACGGCTCGGCGCCCACCCGACCCGAGACCGGGTCGCCGTACACCGGGTAGTGCAGCGTGGGCGAGGTGACCGGGTTGAACCGCTTGTTGGTGTTGCGCAGCGGTAGGTGGCGGTAGCGCAGCCCGTCGTCGCCGACGTGCGGGAAGTCGGCCTCGTCGACGGTGTCCGAGCTCCGGGCGTCGAGCACGCAGCGCCGCGCGTCGCGGGCGTAGACGAGGACGTACTCGTGGCTGGTCGCGAAGCCGTCGCCGAGCTGCCGGCCCTTGGGGTTGAGGTTGACCACGACCTGGGCGAGGAAGTTCTCCTCGCCGAACACCTCGTCCATCAGCAGCCGCAGGTGCGCCACCTCGTGGTCGTCGATGCTGACGGAGATCGCCCCGGACGCCTCGATCAGCTCGCGGGCGGCCACCAGCCGCGGGCGCATGAACGCCACCCACGCCTCGTGGCGGCTCTGCCCGGCCGCGCCCCGGATGTCGTCGCGGTAGGCGAAGGCGTTGCCGGTGTTGTACGGCGGGTCGATGCACACCAGGTCGGCCCGGAACCCCTCGGCGGCCAGGCGCGGCAGCACGTCGAGGTTGTCGCCCTCGATGAACGTGTTCCACGCCCGCACACGCAGACCCTAGGTCGTCGGGCTGCGGCCGGCGGAGGTCAGAGTGCCTGCGCCGGCACCTCGAGGAGCGCGACGGTGGTCATCGGCGCGAAGCACTCGCGCTGCGCAGCGGCGACCGGGACCGCCGCGACCTCGAGCCCGTCCGGGCCCTCCTCGACGGTGACGTCGGTCGGCGCGTCGCACCCGACCGCGACCACGACGGCGTAGAGGACGGAGCCCTCCGGCACCCGCGTGGCGTCGTACGCCGCTCGCAGGCGCTCGTCCACCCCCGGGCTCGTGAACTGACCGGCGTACGCCGACACGGCGGCCCGGTCGCCCAGCACGGCGCCGCTCCCGACCTCGCCGCCGGCCGAGGTCTCGGTCAGCATCGTCACCAGCCGGTGCTCGACGGGGCCGTCAGGACCGCTGGGAGCGGACGCGGTCGTCGCCGGGGACGAGGACTGGGACGAGGACTGGGACGAGGACCGAGTCGAGGACGAGCCCGCGTCACCGCACCCGGCCACGAGGACGGAGACGATCGCGAGCGCGCAGCCCGGCAGCAGACGTCGCATGCCCGGTGGGACGGCCCCGGCAGCGGCTGGGTTCCGCGGGGCGGGCTCGGGCAGGCTGAGCGGGTGCCCAGGTTCACCAAGGCGGAGCTCGAGACCTTCCGCGACGCCGTCGTCCCCGACCTGCTGCCCGACCCCGCGCCCGACGGCACCTCGCCGCTGCGCCTGCTGTTCGTCGGGATCAACCCGGGGCTGTGGACGGCGGCGACCCAGACCCACTTCGCGCACCCGGTCAACCGCTTCTACCCCGCGCTGCTGCGCGCCGGGATCATCGAGCGCCGCATCGACCCGGCGGCCGGGATGGACGCCGCGGACCGCCGCCACCTGCTCGAGCGGGGTCTCGGCATCACCAACCTCGCGCGGCGTGCGACGGCCCGGGCCGACGAGCTGACCGACGAGGAGCTGCACGAGGGCGGCGCGGCCCTGGTCGCCCTCGTCGAGCGCACCCGGCCGCGCGTGGTCGCCGTCGCCGGGATCACGGCCTACCGCACCGCTTTCGCCCGCCGCCGCGCCGTGCTCGGTCCGCAAGACCAGACCCTCGGCGGCGCGGAGCTGTGGGTCGTGCCCAACCCCAGCGGGCTCAACGCCCACGAGACCGTCGACTCCCTCGCGACGGCGTACGCCGCTCCCGCGCGCGCGGCGGGGGTGCTGACGGGCTGAGGCTCACTCCTGCGGGAAGACCTGGTCCTTGCCGAGCACGGTCAGCCCGTCCTCGACGAAGAATCCGCGGGCCGCATCGGCCGCGGGGTCGACGCCGACCTGCGCGCCCGGGGGGATGACGACGTTCTTGTCCAGGATCGCGTTGCGGACGACGGCACCGGCGCCGATCTGCACGCCGTTCATCAGCACCGCGCCCTCCACGTGGGCGCCGGCCTGCACCCGCACGGCCGGCGACAGCACCGAGCGCACCACCGTGCCGCCGCTGACGACGACCCCGGGCGAGAGCACGGCCTGGTCGACGACGGCACCGTGCGGGCCGTCGGAGACCAGCTTGGCCGGGGGCTGCGGGCCGTAGGAGGTGTAGATCGGCCACTCGAAGTTGTAGAGGTTGAAGATCGGCAGCGGCGAGACTACGTCCATGTGCGCGGCCATGTAGGAGCTCATCGTCCCC
>Ga0325401_1007303_pt1 | contig 10727 bp, 5 predicted proteins | sample PopdelMetagenome_FD_205666 | JGI IMG/M metagenome (GOLD analysis project Ga0325401, IMG submission 205666) | Populus deltoides microbial communities from Bellville, Georgia, United States - Xylem-PdKOR-R2 | ecosystem: Host-associated > Plants > Phyllosphere > Stem > Wood/Secondary xylem | place...
AATTATTTTTTTTTAAATATAAAAACAATCGAGCTCTAAAACAATATGCTAATGGATAAATAGGAAAAAATACCCTTTTTTTCAGTTTTACAAAATTATATAACCAATTCAATGGACTTTTAGCCAAGAAAAAAAAAAAACTTTAGACTTGAGGAAAATATTAATGGCAACTAAGCTATGCACACATCCCACCAACTCGTGGTTAAAACATTCATTCATATTAACCATTGTTATCGATAAAGACAATGCCTTTGACCATTTCTAGATTCCAAAGGGCACCATCTGTGTCGAGTTGGGATGCGGATGTGCTTGCTTCATATACAGAGGCCAAAAAAATGTCGTTTCAAAGAAAAGAAAAATAATAAATTGTTTGAGGGTTATTTTTTAAATATTTTTTATATAAAAATAATATTTTTTAAAAAATTATTTTTAATACAAACATAATAAAACAATGTAAAAATATAAAATATTATATTACTGTGACACAATAAATGCCATCTAGCATGTGATAACCACAAAACCATATTTTATATATCCATCCATGTGTATAATATGTTACTGTATTATTTTCCAGAGAGATGTGTTAGGTATGTTTTCTCCTGTAGAATCAGGAAAGGTAATTACCATGGCTCCTCAGCAGCAATAGCAGGGTTGCTAAAGATCTTGGCAGCATTGAACCTCTTGTTTGTTGGAATTGGCTCACCAGCTGGTGTGTAGGCATCGCACATCACCTAAAATTTGGTTCAAGCCCAGGAGACATTATATTTCCCCTTCACGGGATCGATTCGAGAAAATTGAATCTAACGGCCAAGAATTAATTACCAAGATGTTGTTTCCTTTTCTAAATGGATCCTTGAATATTGCTTGTGGGCTGATACAGTCAAGAATCAAGAAGTAAAGGGATCAAACTGTTAGACGCAGAGGGAGAAAAAACCTGTTGATCGAACCCTCTTATTTCAAGAAAAAGACTCAGCAAGATCTACCATTACTCGTCGAGAAATCATAGCATGGCAACTGATCAAGATCGAAAGCAAAGTGATATGCAAATTAAGAGTGATGAAAGATTGGTACATACTACAAAATGACCTCACTGTCTTCGCCAGGGGCCTGGCCTGTGCTAGAACCATCATAGTTCCACTTGGGAAGTTTGGCAGGGTCGGTCACCGGACCTGGCAGAGTCTGTTAAATACATAACAAAACTGAAGGTAAAACACTGGCCCCAAGTGATCAAGAACTCCAAAAAAGAAAGAAAATAAACCGCACCCTTGCTTTGCTCCTCAAGTCCATTCCAGATCCACCAATCCTACACACACACACCAAAAAAAAAAAGTGTTAACATGAGTGAAACAACTTGGTGATCATGATCGTAGACTAAAGAGGGGGGAAAAGAGAGTACCATATGTATTCAGCAATGATCTTTTCAGTAGTATCAGAGAGATTGATGTTGATGAGATCATTAAGGAGAGACATGGTTGATTCTGTGAAGAGGGTGGAGAGTGGCAATAGTCAAATAATCAAGAGGAGAGGAGAGGAGAGGGAGGGAGAGTGGTAGAGAAAGGAAGGCGTGATGGGGGTTGTTAAGGAGAGGAGATTTTCCAAGTCAATGCCAGCTTATTAAATTTTCCAACAAACAAGGAGGGTAAAACATGAATTCAGGGAAAGTTCTAGGAAGAATATTCAACACGAACATTGCATCCCCAAAGTCAAGGAGCACCGCTCAAGTTTATGAAATTTGTGGTTAACCTTAGATGTGCCGTACATAGGAAATGTGCCGTACATTAGCATAATCCTAATCTAATTTATAATAACTAACATGTACCTTGATTTTGATCGAGTAATGTTGAACAAACAAACTTTTTATATAAAAATATATAATCCATAATTATAGAATTATAAGAGAATGGATTTTGTATTTTTATTTGATAAAAATATATATTAAAAGGATTTTATCAGTAAATTCAAAATATTCTATCTTATTTTTTTAAAGATAAACATGTTGTCTTACCTTAAAATAATTATCATCCCCCAGCGCCCCCACCAAAAAAAACAAAACACAAAGACTTAAAGGAAGTTTTTTTAATGTGACACTACAAAATATATACAAATACTAATTAGCAAATTAAATTATGTATCTAACTAGTATATTGGTTCGCGCTTCGCAACAAGTCATTATCAATTTATTTTTTAAATGTCAAAAAAATATTAAGAATATAGAAAATATTTTAAGCGTCTTATCATTATTCTTATCATTACTAATAATAATTATAATTCTTATCATTATTCTTATCATTATTAATATTGTCACTATCATTATAACTATCACCATTACTACTATTATCAATAAGTAATATCATAATTATTATAAGTATTATATCGTGATCATTATCATTATTATTGTTATTATCATCGCTATTATTATTGCTGCTTATACTATTGTTATAATTATTATCATCGCTACTATAACTAATATTATCATTATTTTTATTCTTTTCACTATTATTATTACTACTACTATTACTACTACTTATAATAATCATGAAATTACTTATTGATAATAGTAGTAATGATGAAACTATAAAATAAATAAAAACAAAATAAGAAATTAAAAGAATGATGACTGAAATAAAAAAACAAAACATTTGAGAAATTGCAATTGAAGGACAAAATTGAAAAAAAAAACTTCTATAAAAGGAATAAGGACAAAATAAAAAATTCAAAAATGAGGATTGAAATTGAAAAACAACAAACAAATAGGACAATGTGCACTTTAGCTGTTAGGAGAGAAAAGAAATAAAAGAAATTCGATCAGTGGTAGCAATCCAACCATTATCAACTTACACGCGCCACACCATGCGGAAGAGGGCAAGACTGCGCATCTAGAAAGATGACAAATAGCCAGATTTGACCACCGGGTGGCGTGGCTACTCGCTTGTATGTGTGAAACACAAGTTAGCAACTTTTGAATTAAACAATAAAAAAAACATGAAAATACCAAAACACCTCATGACTCTTTTAATTACACAAAATACCCATGTGAAAAATATCAAAATACCCCGAAAGGCAAAGCTTTCTTTTGTCTTTTCTAAGGTTAAAAGTGTTATTTTACTGTACATGGAAAGTGAAAAAACTTGAAACACCCTTGTTCAACAGCCCAACTTTTTTTTATCTTGAGGGCAAAGAAGTATTTTTACTGTTACGAAGATTGTGAAAAGTCAAGAAAACCCTTGGTCAACAATTCAAAATTTTGTTGACTTTAGGGGTAAAAAAATATTTTTACCGTGTTAAAAAATTTAAAAAGACACATACCACCTCAAACAATCTTTTAATGACCATTGAGTTAGAGGAAAAGACCAAAAAACCCCAGATCAGAGGCTTAAATTTAACCCATATAAGGGTAAAAGGATAATTTCACTATAACAGTCAACAATAATATGTGTATAAAGCTATGGTAAAATCCATTCGCGGTTTAGCTTTTGTTAATAGACATGACGGCTACCTTGTTTGTAAAAACCAATCATTTAAGATTTATGGGGTTTATGCTTTACTAGGTCAATACATTAGTTTCTATGGAAAATTTGTTTGTAATATTTTTTTTATTGATTTAGAATGTATTCAATAAACGATGAAAAATTAATGAACAAGTCAAAAACTAAAGAATGCTAGATTTAAAAGGTGTTTGAGAATATGACAGACATTGTTTTTCAAAGTTTTTTTATTTAAAAATGCATCAAAATTATATTTTTTTGTTTTTTTAATTTATTTCTGATATCAACATATCAAAACAAAAAAAATATAAAAAAATTAATTTTAAACAATGTTTTTTGAATTTTAGCCAATCTTTGTTTCTATTCTAAAACTAGTTTTTTGAAATATAATTTCTCATTAACTCTTGAGTTTGGAAATGGGTGAAAAAGATAGATTTAGTCTTCGTTTGCACAAGATTATCCAAGTGACTATTAAAACATTCACCGGCGTGCTTAATTTGCTTGTATCTTAAGTTTTGATATAATTATTATTTTTCAATTTAGTGTCTATTATTCCATTATTAAAAGAGTTATTTCAATTAATCTTATTATTTTCATTCTTTATTTTCATTAATTCATTGAAAAAGCTTATTTATTATAATTTAGTTGGTTAAGCATTTATAAAGAGCAATGAGATATTATTAGAAATAAAAAGAAAAGTTGATAACAATGAATTATATAATGAAGAAGAGTACTCAATTACCCAAACCCAAGACAAATTTTGTTTGTGATTTTTTTATGAATTGGTGAAAACACATAGTGAAAATTATTAATGTTTGTTCGCGATTACACTTCTTATTTCATATTTTAAAAATACACTCGACATACTACCATTAATATAGTTGTTAATGCTTTACATACTAAGATAGGAATATGCGAACTCAATCAACAAAAAAAACTTTTTAAAATATTATAAGTTTGCTATTATAATTAATTTAATATCCAAAATGTTTTTATAACATCTTTCCCTTTTTTATTGCTTTTTTTATCCATCTTTCCCTTTTTTTCTTACTTATTTATTTTTGTTTTGTTCTAACACGTAGATCAAGCTCAATATATTAGATGCAACATACGAATATGCTTTGTTTCTCTAAAAGCTTTGTTGATGTCCCTTGGTTATTTTGTGTTTTAGCTCACCTCTTGGTTACTTTTTTTTTTATTCATCCCCATGGCTTATATTTTCTTTTTTTAGGATGCCTAGTCTAGTTTTCCATCATAATTTATTGTTGTAATCTAGGTTTTGCATCTTTCTCTATATTTAAGAAATTCTTTGCTTATCTAATTATTTGCTTTTTGACATGGTTTTTTGTTTTGAATTGAATTAGGATCTGGCCTCCTGTTTTCGTTTTGAAGTGTTTTCTCCTTGTCTTTTTATGCCTTTCCATTTACAAAGACTACATTGTTTAGGATTCTTTTTGTTATTTTATTTTAATTTATAAAGAGTGTCATTGATGTTATTTGATATGAATGTTTAATTAACCATCTGACTCGTATATATCATGTCATATCATAGGATTACATGGGTTTGCTTAGCCTTTCATGTGATACTTTTTCCTGTTTTTTGTTTCTTTAAAGTCTTTTCTAGTTATCATAGTTTAAGTATAATGATTAGCCTTCATTTATGCTTTAATTGTATTTTTCATATTTTTCTCACACCTCCACATCTATGTGTGTATACCTAGCATGTCAAGAGAAAAAGGTGCCCAGCTAGCTAATGATTATATCATGATTTGTTATGCTTGGCACCTATAACCCATGTTTGTTTTTGTTGTTCCTTTTAACTCATTGTTTCTTTCCGCCTTTTAGTTTTTTTTTTCTTTTTATGCAAATCTCATGATCACGTGGCCACGCAACCCATAATAATATTGACAACGAAACTTGAAAAGCCAAAACAAGTCATCTAGGAATGTGACACGATGAAAACTTGTCCTAAGACACCAACACTATTGGAATAAGAATCTCCACCCTACAAATACCAATTTGCAGACGAGAAGTATAAGGAAGATGTCACGAAGCCAGTTAATCATGTCGGTCAATTTAGTTCGTTAGAGGTTCTTTTCTTGCCTACACTTGCCGCTAACAACTTTGTATGAAAGTAATAGCCAATAATAATTTCAAATAAGTACGTCTTGCCATCCATTTGCATATATATTTTTGAATGATAACCATTGGTGCTCTTTTTTTGTTTTTCATCCTTTCAGTGTTCAACTAAAACTCTCTATTCTTCATGTTTTTTATTGATTTCTTTATAAACCTTTGTAATTCATCCTGCCTTGTGCTCTTTATCTATCATCATAAAAGCATTATGATCACAAGTATTTGAAATTCGTGACCTAAATTTCTCTTCCTTACTTGTATTGAATTTCCTCTGATCAGCTCTATGTTGAACTCCATCATTTTGTTGTCTCATCAAATTCATCTCATCTTCCAGATCCTTCATCATCTTAGTTATTAACTTAAGTTGTTTGGAGAAAGCTGGTATCTGAAAGGTGTTATCTGCTTTTAATATAGCGGAGTCATTATTTTTAGACATCATTGAATCTACAAAACTAATTAGTAGTAAGAAAATATATCCTCATAACTCTTGTATTTCACATAATTCAAGGCTTTTCACTTAATTAACCATGCCTTTTACCTCTCAGCTCACCTTATTACGGTTATTTCAAAATTGAAAATCAATGAACCAAAGTCAATGGCTATCATAACACAATCCAAATATATATAAAGTGACTCAAGAATCAATAATATATTGAAAACAAGCAAAACAAAACTACCATTATGATTTCGAGAGTAACAAAGCAAATTCACACAAAATATAGATGATACGAAAATTCAAAATAAAACAAAAGAAAAAATTAATGAAAACACTTATTTGACTCATAAATAACCCAAATATAAAAGAAATAAACTCAAAATACTGAAAAAATAATTCTAAACATGTTTTTATAACTAGACACAAATATGACACATTACATAATTTTAAGCACCAGAATTGAAACTCAGACCAAACGATATTGGAACAGCCCTAAATTTAATATTTAGTATCCTTGTACCTAATTACTAATATATGTCAGTTTATAAATTGTTATCATATGCCTAGGTATTGAAAACTCGTATATGTTAAGTTAGATTCATAATTTAACTCAGAATCGAAACCCCAATCAAATGAAATAAAAAAGAGCCCAAATTTAACATATAATGTTATGTCACCCCAAATAACTAGTATATGAATTTTTAAGTAACTTCAAGGCATTTATTCTTCTTGTTCTTTTATTTTTTTACCTTTTATATTACTGATATGTTTAGGGACAATAAAAAAAATAAAAAAAACTTTTGTTTTGTTCTGAGATGCCAAAAACACAAAGAACTAAACTTATTGAACACAAAGAAAATAAGTTTTTTTAAAAAAGATCTGACCTGATTTCAGAACCTGACTCTGATACCAACAGATGCAAACCTCATGATCATATGATCACGCAACCCATAACTAGATTGAAAAAAATCCTGAAATGCCAAAATAGGTTTGATAGGAGTGTGACACAATGAAAACCTATCCTAAGGTACTAACACTATTGGAATAAAAACCTTCACCCTACTATTACCAATTTATGAATGAGAAGTATAAGAAAGATGTCACGAAACCAGTTAATCTTCGATAAGTCAATTTAGTTTGTTAAATAACCAAAGAATACAAGAATCTTTCTCATAGAAGTTGAATAAATTCGGCAACCATAATATTATCAAATCTTTTTTATTTCATCCTTACAAAGAGTATTTATTATCTTGAAAATAAAACCCTAACACTAATGGGTTAGACATTTACCCAATTTAAATCAAGCCCAAACTAATTAAAATAAGGTTTAGATATAATAAAAATAAATAAAATAATAGTCTAAAACTATTTTTCACCCTTTGTTGTATATAACAGTGAAAAATACCTGAGATAAATAATTGTTGAAGAATTCTTGCTAAACAAAAACATGATGCCTTGTAAAATAAGAATAAATTTCTGACCAATTAATTCTTCATATTTGATATGGAATCCTTGTAAAATCAATAAGTCAAAGGCTACAACATAAGTTCGCAATAGCATTAAGTACTTCTTGTAGTGAATGAAATCTATATCTCTTACGGAAACAATATCATTGATGTCTTAAGTAAGCCAAAGACTTACTTATTATTGTATCTACTTCATTTTAGGCCTTAGAATAGACCAAATAAACACTCTTAATGGATCCTTCGATGTTATAGCTAGGATCGCATCAAAATTTGACCCTATAAAATAATCCTTAACAAACTCCGATTTGAACCTTTTTTCATACATAGAATTGATTGTTCTAATTATTAAGTAAATATTGATCACAATAATGTTTATCACTTTTTATGATATGATATTCCTTCTCATATTTTACGACATGATAACCAGGTTGATGACATCATTGATTCAGTTAGTCATTCATGAGTGAACAACAGTGATTTCATTCTAGGCAAGCTTTCAAATCAAATCATTATCAAATATTTAACATTTTCATGGCCGATGGTCTTTCTTTTTATAACGCACAATACAACTTTAATCGGTCATCTCCTAACCATGTTATAAATTTGATTAATCCTATTATTTTCTTTTAAAATTCTAAACATTTCATCATCTTATAGAGTTGAAAAGCACTGGTCTGACCTACAAGTTCCTAATGATTCCACTAATAAAGGGTTTATATCTACCTCTATTGCACTTTCCAATGTCAACCATAACATATATCTCTCGCATACTCAATATCAAGATTATCTAGCCAGGTTTTTTATAAAAGGATTTGAAAGTGTAAGTCTTCATACAATGTTTTTTTGCTTTCCTTATAATTTATTTTTTCCTCATAGACTTCTTTAAAAATGCTTATACATGTAGATATGATGAATATATCAGACTTTGGTGATAGAACTTTTAGATACAAGCATTACACACTATTTTGGATTAACGAAAACCTTGAAGATAACACTTTTTTTATAGGTGGTCAGTTGTACCAATAATGTTTTATTGATGTGTTTGTTAATGTTGAGAAAAGTTGTTTTGATTATATAAATGTTAACCAAAGAGCTGATGTTGTTCTCAAGGGTGATGTCGATGGCTCCATCACAAGAAAATCATTATCCTTTCTTCTCTTATTGGTAGCCCGTGGTATATATAATTAATAACGACCACGTCTCTATGGCTATCTATAGACACTACAGTAATCTAAATATTTTTATTACATTTACTTGAATTTAAATTAACCTGAGATTATAAGAGAGCTTCACAAAATAAGGATGTATAAACACTAAGATAAGCTAAATACCATTATGCAAATTCATTAAGTTAAGCTCAATGATACGACAAGTTTCATTAAATCAAGGAAATTGTTTGGTCATACCATTACTGGTAATGAACTTTTTTTCTCTTTTTCAATGGTGAGTAATTGTTGCATTTCCATTTTCATTACTTTCCCACTTTTATTAGATGTTTTCTTTATTGAGTTTTTTTTGTAAGGATTATTATATTGCCATCCAAGGTTGTCAAAAACGTTTTTTTGACACGACACGGAACATGCAATATAAACTCGAATCGTAAACTCGAATTGTAAAATCGTAAAATCGCAAGTAAAATTTTTTTAACTAAAATCCGTAAAATCGCAAGTAAAATATTTTAACTAAAATCATAAAATCGTAAGTAAAATATTTTAACTAAATTGCAAGATCAAGTCAAATAGTAAATAATAATATAACATAATTAAAATAAAAATGAAATAAATAATACAAATGTCATGTATCCTTAATTCTTATTAACATCTATACCATATTACCATTCCACGTCAAGCCTATTGCAACTGGTAGTTTTTTTAGATGCCATGTATCCTGCAGTTCAAGAATCAATATATGCATTAATAATTATAAATATGCATGTTGTATCCTGCACTTCAATAAATGAGAAACTATTCTAGTAATTTACGACCCTAAAGCAGTGTAAAGAAAAGGCAGTGTAAAGAAAATTATTACAAAATTATGAGCAAAGATTGCACTTCTGCAGGTAACTTCTAATTCATAAATTTCATCCTTAGCTTTTGGTCAATTCTATACTATATCTCCCAAACCATATAACCATTCCACTCCAGAGTTCTAGCATGCCTAGAACATAATTTAGGATATCCCGGTGGCTAACAGTGCTAGCATTAGTGATGTAATATATATTTTCATGCTTGTATATATATTTGCATTTGCATGCCAAATGAAGTCGGATTTCTGAACATACATACCTAACCTGCTTGAGTCAGGATAGTCCACCAGCTCCTAAAGAATGATTTTGACAACTAGCTTTGTAACTGGTTAAAGGAATGCAGTGCCTTATGGTGTTATGTTCTTCAGGTATTCCATATATGCTTAGCCGGTCTGGGAGGCCTGCCATATTTACATGAGATCCAGATGCAAATGCTCTGGATTTCCAGGTTGTAAATGTTGAAAGTGCAGAATCTGCCATTACATTCTCTATCTTTCTGCAGATTATGAAAACTGGGTTTAGAAACGACTCTTTCATAAGGAAAGCAACTATCTACTGGTTATGCATGTATATTGTCCTGCTAACGTTCATGACTAAAAAATCTAGTGGCTGCTCATCTTAATTCCTTGGAATTCCAGTAAAAAAACACATTAGCCCGAAAAAAAAGAGCAAATGTTCCTATATTTCTGTTCTTGCTTCTATTCCATGCAAAAACCTAGGTTATAAACTCGAAGATTCTAACAAAACAAACAGACTCTTTACTCAAAACCTCTTCTGCTTCCAAGTTAAAAATAGAAAGAATTGTTATGCAATCTAAGTTTCACAGGTTTCATGGTTTCTTAGTCGCATGATTGTATGAAAGAAAAAACCCAACATTTATAATTATCAAAAACCCAAGTAAGAAAAACAATCATTATTAGATTCATGATTTCTGATCCAGCATGTCTTTGAACGCAACAATCAATGATCCAAGCAAAGTTCGTAACTATGCTTAAGGAGATGTTCACAATTAACAACCTACAACTATTGGATGATTATTTTGTTGTTCTTTACGTCATGGATTTAACAGAACACAAGCAAACCAATTAATAGTAAAAGATAAACACAGAATACCCAGAAGCAAACCAATTAATAGTAGAACTGTAGAAGATAAACACAGATTCACAGAATACCCAGAT
>Ga0325401_1007306_pt1 | contig 10723 bp, 8 predicted proteins | sample PopdelMetagenome_FD_205666 | JGI IMG/M metagenome (GOLD analysis project Ga0325401, IMG submission 205666) | Populus deltoides microbial communities from Bellville, Georgia, United States - Xylem-PdKOR-R2 | ecosystem: Host-associated > Plants > Phyllosphere > Stem > Wood/Secondary xylem | place...
TTTTAAAGAATGGTTCAATTCATGGTAGAGTGTGGACCAATATTATACTATTGGACAATCAATCACTGCATACCATATTGTTGCAAGATTCTAAATACGATAAAATAAAAAAAATAAGAAAAAGAAAGAAAAGGCATGCGAAACCAAACACGGGAGAACTCGATCGTGTGCTCTCCAATTGAAGAGCGGTACGTGTGTGTGCCTTTTAGTAGTTGACACGTCACTATCTCTTTTCCTTGTGACAATCTGTTTCACATGTGCTAGGTAGACCGGAAACCTTTGGGTAGAAATTGGAACCTTGAACAAATTGACCCGTTGACTCACTGGAGCCAATGCTATCGTATATCAAGTTACCAACTTTTTCTGCACTTGAATTTCTGAGGACATGACACGTTTAATATTTGCAGTTTTACTCTTTCTTTTTTCTAGTTTAATTTTTTAAAATCCAACCGACAGCAAAATTACTATTTTAAAGTATTTTTTATTTAAAAATATATTAAAATAATATTTTTTTATAAATTTTATTTTTAATACCAATATATCTAAAAACACTATAATAAATTAATTTTAAATAAGAAATTTAAATTTTAAACAAATATTATTTTATCCGGACTGCCAAACACCACCTCCAAAGAAGTATTATTTTTTTAGCAATGAATTTACCTTTTTACCGAACATTATTACGAACACATATATCAAAGGATAGAGAACCTTTTTAAATTTCATAAGTAAAAATGGCAAAATCTCGATAAAGAAAAAACTTATATATATATATATATATATATATACCTTATAAGGAAGATCGACCCCACCACTCATCTTGAATAACTAAAAATAGATGAAGACGAGGACCCCTAAGTCTTTTTCACTATAATTAGTATAATAATTACCTCTAATCTAAAACACCTGTCTGTGGTGGAGGTGTTTACTGTTGTAGTTGTCCATAAATAAAGAAATTTTATTTTTAAATAATAATTTTTATTATTTTTTATTCTATTCAATCAATTTAATTTGTGTTTTTATTTTTATTATTATTACCTTAAATTTAAAGAATTATTTTAATAAACAAATTTAACAAATACAACTAGGTAAATATTTCGACTTACAAAATTAAATATTTTAATCTACATCTGTTTTTTAATTTTTGTTTTTAGTTATCGATTATGATTTTTTCATTTATTAATATATACGGCTCTTAATTTATTTGGTTATATTTTTTTTATTTTCACTTAAAAGTATTTTATCTACAAAAACAAGATAAAAAAGCCTATTTATGCATTATTTTTTATTTTAAAAAAAATATAATCGACGTAGAAGCACCAAGAAGTATCTAGTTTAGAAATATAACTCTGAGTCACAAGATAAAAGTTGTTGGCAAAGAAATTTTATAGTAGAGTTGCGTTACGTTTCCAAGTTGAAAATATAGATACAATAAATATAAGAATATATCTTTTTCTAATTTATATATTAAAAATATAAAAATTTACTCTAAAATTATATTAAAAAAATTATTTATATATATATATATGTTCTTTTAATTAAATATATTTTTATTTTTTATATTTTAATATATTAACTAAAACCGAGTGTTTGATATTCTTGGTTCAATTAAGTGAGTATTTGAGAGTGTGATAATTTATATTTTTAATGGTAAATTTTATTTAAAAAATATTAAATTAAATTTTTTTAATTTATTAATATCAAAAATTAAAATTTTATTTTAATATATTTTAAAGTAAAAAATTCTCTAAAAATACACTTAACACAATACCAAACACAAACTAACGAAGGTTCTCCCCACCAGCTAAAAGATTGCGTGTACTCTGCCTGCTCTATATATATTTATTTATTTCAATCAATTGCGTTTTCATTAATCAAAATTCAAAACCCACTTGGCATCAATGCTTTGCTTCTTCTCTCTTTCTTTGGGTGCTTAATCATGGAAACTTACAGATGAGATGAGTGAACAAGCTTTCTCTTTGCAAGCAAAACATTTGTGTAGTCTGAGCTGATCAGGTCGGTGGTGCCCTGTTCTGTCTTTGAATTGGTCTCCTTTTAAATTTCCTTTGTCTCTGTTTCGCATTACTTCTACTCCTTTTGTTTTTCAACTCGGAAACTTCCTCTTAACTCACTTCTTCTTCACCATCTCCAACTCAGATACCCTATAATTTAAAAAACATTCTGCAATTTTTATTTTTATTTTTGCATTCCCAATCTGTAGTTTCTGTGTTAGAGTTTAGTTTCAAGTTTTAAGGTATGATCAACATGTTAAGAAATACTATAAATGCTGTGATATTGTTTTCTTGAGTTGACTTCATTTTATTTGCAGCTGGAAAGGAGAGATTTTTTTTTTCTGTTTGGAATCAATTAGCTTGCTGATGGGAGGTAAAAGCTCAAAAGGGTCAAGAGGGAGAGATTATTCTTCTTATGGTTCAGCCAATTCTTCATCTTCATGGAATCAATATGAATATCCTCCAGCATCATCATATCCATCTCCTCAACATGATCCCTATTGGACACAACAACATCACCATGCACCTGCTCCTAATCCATCTTATCCTTATCAATCACAAATGCCCCCCCAACAACCACACAAGAGGTTGGACAGGAAATACTCGAGAATAGCTGATAATTACCAGACTTTGGATCAGGTTGGTTGGATCATCAATTTATTTAATTACTCGTAATTTTATTTGTTTATTTTTTTTTTGGCGTCTATGGGATAAGACTTTTAAGGGTGGTAGTGACAAAGTGAAAAACTAGACGAACGTTGAATGTTACAGACAAAAAAAATCTTCTGACACAACTTCAGCTGCTAAGGCCTGTTTTTAAGATATTTTGAGGACCCATGAGATAAATTTGATCAACGCCTAGTGGGAAATTTGATCCAGACTTTGGATCAGGTTGGTTGGACCATCAATTTATTTAATTACTCGTAATTTTATTTATTTATTTTTTGGCGTCTATGGGATAAGACTTTTAAGGGTGGTAGTGACAAAGTAAAAAGCTAGACGAACGTTGAATGTTACAGACAAAAAAAACCTTCTGACACAACTTCAGCTGCCAAGGCCTGTTTTTAAGATATTTTGAGGACCCATGAGATAAATTTGATCAACGCCTAGTGGGAAATTCTGTTGAAATTGGTGACAGATAAAGAAAGAAGTTGAGCCGATGGCTACCATAGAATGGATCCAGGTTTATGATCATTTGTTATGGCTTCTATATAGGATAAGTCTGAAGAATGTTGTTGACAATGATGTGAACAAGCTTGAAATATAACACAAGATACAGTTTAAGTGTATATAAGACTCGGCCAAAATCACCGAATGCTTACGTTTTACTGGAGTTTCATTATCTGTAAGCATAAACATGTGGTGAATTCTTGTGTTTGAACTATTGGTGATAAAGTGTGTGTTTAGTATCTTAGTGTAGGGTGCTTTTCTAAAGTGTTATTTTACTTAAAAATACATCAAAATGTTTTTTTTTTGTTTTTTAATTTTGATATCAGCATATCAAAATAATCGGAAAGCACTAAAAAAAATCATCAATTTGATGTTATTTCATGTCAAATGCATTTTTAAAACGCAGGTTGAAACGCAATGCCAACCAGCCTCAAAATAGTCCCTTGTTATCTAATGAGGATTTCCGTGGGGACATTCCTATGAGGGCAGCTGGCATTGACACTTCCATCTTTATGGTCAGGGACTGGGAAAGGATTAGTGGATGGATACTATAAGTTGGTCCTACATCTTCAAACCTCCTTCTTAATCATTTGCTTGCTTGTTTCTATCTATATTTGATGATTTGCTGTAAAATTTGTAGATGGTCAAATGTAAATTTGTAAGATAATTTTAAGTATTCAACATGCTTCTAAGTACTAAACAAAGTTACTGTCCACAGGTGACTGCTGCTCTTGCTCAAGCTGGCTTAGAGTCTTCTAATCTCATTGTTGGAATTGACTTCACAAAAAGCAATGAGTGGACAGGTCTAGTTGTTTCCTGGTTTGTTTAACGTGTGGTAACAATTATGATTCAATCATAAAAGGTATGCTTAACCTTTTCTCAAAATCATATCAGGTGCAAGATCATTCAATCGACGAAGCTTACATGATATTAGAAATGGTCAAAATCCGTATGAACAAGCAATATCAATTATTGGCAGGACTATGTCTGCATTCGATGAGGATAACTTAATTCCATGTTTTGGATTTGGAGATGGTAATTTCATGTTAAGCTTCTTCTTCTTCTTTTTTTAGTTTATGAAGAATTCTCTTGAATTATTCTCTGTAGAATTATTTTTTGCATGAGGAAGATGATTTTCACGTTACTTTTTGCAGCATCTACACATGATCAAGATGTCTTTAGTTTCTTTCCTGAAGAGAGATTCTGTAATGGATTTGAGGAAGTGCTGACACGATACAAAGAAATTGTTCCCAACCTTCGGCTCGCTGGTCAGGTTCTGTACATTGTCTAAAAATGGCATCTTATTCAAAATATTCTATCAGGTGGTCCTAAGGCACACTTCGTTTATGTTTTGTTATCGTAGGACCGACATCTTTTGCACCTGTTATTGAAATGGCCATTACTATTGTTGAGCAAGGTGGTGGGCAATACCATGTTTTGCTGATAATTGCTGATGGACAGGTATTCACATTTTTTTTTCTTTTGAATTCACAGTTTATTATTGTTGAAAGGCAGGTATTTTTTGTTGCTCCGCCTTTAGCAATTCATTTTAAAGGTTTTGAGTGCTAGGCAATACCAATCCTTTGAAAATATTGACATTAAAGCATCAAAATTGCAACTAATATTTATTATATAAACACGGTGTGGATCCATTCCTGAAGAAGTAAAACTGGTCAGAAGAATTTTCACCTTTTCAAAACTCAAGGAAAAGAAACATTTGCAGATCGTATATGCCCTATTTTGCAGAAAGACTGCCTTCTAAGCAGGTCTCTTCTTGGTGAAATATTTTAATCAGTCAGAAGCAGAAGTGAATTGCCTATTTCCAATCATTCCATGAAGCTGCAGTTGCTTGTGATGGTCATGACATTTGATTGGTGCATGGAAAATGCAAAACAGAAGGATATGTATTTATTTATTTTTTGATAATTAGGCAAAACAGTTATGATATTCCTGCTGCACAAAATCCACAGTTTTTCTATATACTTGGCTTGTCAATGCTTTCACTGTACCACTTCCGCTTACAAGAAAACTTTTAATCAATGAAAGGTGACTAGAAGTGTTGACACACATCATGGCCAGCTCAGTCCACAAGAGAGAAGGACAATCGATGCAATTGTAAAGGCAAGGTAAAGCAGTTTAGCTACGTGGGTCTGTGGGAGGGGGGGAGGTAGATATATATGATATTACATTTTCAATAGCTAGTTTTAGATTTTCCTGATCAATTGCTTGCGTGCTTGACAATATCAGTGAATACCCTCTATCGATCATTTTAGTTGGAGTTGGTGATGGACCTTGGGAGATGATGAGGGAGTTTGATGACAACATCCCTGCTCGAGCCTTTGACAATTTCCAGGTAACCAGTAGTTCTGTCATGTAGTTGTTCAGACATTGCAGCTCTGCATCTACATATATACTAACGAGAACTATTTCTTTTCTCTGTCTTGTTAGTTTGTGAATTTTACAGAAATAATGTCCAAAAATGTGAGTCAGTCCAGAAAAGAGGCAGAATTTGCTCTTGCAGCATTGATGGAAATACCTTCTCAATACAAAGCAACTATTGAGCTTGGCTTATTGGGGTAAAAACGAAGTCTCAGTGCAGTGCTTTTCATTGATACACTTAAATTCCCAAGTCATGTAAATTTTTATAAATCTCATTTGTATGCTTCCATGGATAAAGCAATCACCACAGAGGGAATGCACCAGAGAGGGTTCCTTTGCCCCCACCACTTTACGGTCAAACTTCTTCAAGCAAATCGAAAGCTTCCCGTTCAAGCAGCTTCCAGCAGCGTGTACCTTCTTACTCTGCATATGATACACCAGTTAGCGGATATGAAACAACAGCAGAGAGGGCTTCATCTTTATATGATACACCAGTTAGTGGATATGAAACAACAGCAGAGAGGGCTTCATCTTCTAGCTCTGTGTATGATAATCAGGTGTAAAAATTGTTCCAGATACAGTTCATTTTGTTGATCAGTATTTTTTCTTCTGTTACATTACTAAATCAGCCTTTCGTCCTTGATATGGGCATTAACAAGTAAATAAATAACTCTTGCTTTCAATGTTCATATCCATACCATCACATTTAGTCTCCCATTGCAATTAACACTTTTTTTATGAACTTTGACAGGTTTGCCCCATTTGTCTCACTAATCCAAAGAACATGGCCTTCGGTTGTGGGCATCAGGTGAACCATGATCCTTTTTCTATCTATTTATTTAAAGCAGGAACCATATTCTATATATGATGTTTTGTCATGACAATGTAATCATAACCACAAGTACTTTATTGCCACCTCTTCCTATTCTGCAGACTTGTTGTGATTGTGGAGAAGACCTCCAAGTGTGCCCCATATGTCGAGGCCCAATACAGGCTAGAATCAGGCTCTATTAGTAAATCTCAATGCGTTCTCTGAGATCATCTCTTCTCCCTGCATGTTTGGTTCGGTGGGAGCAGAATCAAATGCTCATTATTCTGAATAGCCATTCAACAGTGTTTCTTCGGAAAGCAGGGAAAAGAAATGGTTTATAAATAACCTTCAAGAACCAGTTTTAAGATTGTGCAGAGTTGATTTGTTTCTTGGTGGATGTATTTTTCGGCGAGGACAAACGGGAAACTAGTTAGATTTATGCAATCTTGTATAGATCATGGCTGAGTACTCTGCCCAAGACGTGTGTTTCATAAGTTGGTTTTGCAAAAAGGAGTTAATGAACTCCACTTGGATTAGGATGAGGTAGGTTTTTCTTAGCTGTTGATGAACAAAAACTAAAATCCATTTTTTTTTATTATGTATATATTTGTGGTGTTATTTCTGTTTTTGGACAAGGATTTTTGTATTTTTTTACATTAACAAAAAAAAAAATTAAAGGAGAAGGTGGTTTTACTGTATTTTTTTTTATATAATATTATTTATTAAAATAATGTTTTTTTTCTTTGTTTTTTTATTCAATTTCAATTTATCCTTTAATATTAAGTTTATTAAAGCTTTAATATTAGGTTTATTAGAGGATTTTATTATTTTTTTAATTTATTTTTGATAAGGTTATTCCGGACTCATAACTCAAATCGAGTTTGTCGGGCCGATTTGATTGACTCGAGTTTTTTTATTTATTTTCTAATTGATTTTTTTATCAATTTTATCCTTTAAAATTTAGTTAATTAAGAATGAGGCTTGATGATTTGTTTTGATTTATTTTCAATGAGTTTATAAGAATGGGGCTTAGTGATTTGTTTTGATTTCTTTTCAATGAATTTATCTCCCTCTGATGACTCACGTTATGTGTTCGGTATGTTAACTCTAGTTGACTTGAGTTATTTTTTGTTTTTTTTTTTTTGTTTTCAATATTAGGTTGATTGTTGATTGAGAATTAAATTTCATAATTTATTTCAATTTATTTTCTATTAAGTTGTCTCGATTTCATGATATAGATTGTGAGTTTGACTTGAGTTATTTTTTTAACTTCATCATTCAATAGTTGATTTATTAAAAATTAATTTTCATAATTTATTTTATATGAAATTATTATAATTTCATGACTTGATACGTAAATTAGCAGATTGACTCGAATTAACTTGAAATGATCCACTATATTATTGTTTTAATGTTTATTAAAAAAATCTATCTTAAACTACATTTACTGTTATTCGAATAGTCTTTAGATAGATGTACCAAAACAATTAAATCACATTAAAACAATTTTTATATAATTTTAATTCTATTTACTAAAAAAAAAATATTAACAACACTTATGTATTTTTTTTCCGTTAAAAAAGAACAATAGTCTTTGTACTAATGTACAAGAAAAGGGGAAGTATTGAGTCAGTAATATTGGATTGGATTTTATGTATTGTGGAGATGCATTTGAGCCCCTTTATCTGGTGTAATTATGCAAGCCGGAAAATTAATCAATATATCCTTATAATAAGAAAAATCAGATTAATTGAGACTTGTATTTTGTTTAAGTCTCCAATAGGTCCTTCCATTAGTGATGATTGTATATTAATTAAGCATCCAAAATGCCTTGGCCCTCTTTAATTAATGACAAAAAAAAAAAACTTTGAAATTAGAATTAAAAGTTAAAAAAAAAAGAAGCGTGATTAATTCAAAAAATAACAATAAAAACAAACAAAAGGAAAAGGGGATTGTATAAAAATACCTAGAACGATTTATAAAATAAATAAAAAAACTTATTTGATTTTTTTAAAAAAATTTATTTAATCATTTTAATTAGACACCTATTGGAGACTACCTCCCTAATCTAAGGACGTGCTGATTAATATTTCCCAAGAAAAGCATTATAAAAGAAATGTCAGAAAAGAAAATCTGGTATTGGCCACTTTTATTTTCAAGGAAAAAAGAGCTGAACTTCAATGGAAAAATTAAATTAAAAAAAAAATAGCCATGACAAGTGATTGAGATAGTGAAATCAGCAAAAAAAATTAAAAAAAAAAATCATTGTGATATGAGCACACCAGTCGACGCAAGGACCACATAATCTAGTTAACATCACACACAAAATTTCTATAAATGGTGTTCAATATCAAATATCACAATTCGCATCAACGCAATACATATTTGCCATTGACATCTAGGAAAAGAATAAGAAACAACAATCGGCTAAAGGTGTAATACTGTCACTCTTTTTTTCCAGCAACCTGCATTCGCCAAGGCAGAGTTGTAAGGGGATACAGCAGCTCTCATTTAAAAATATGAAGGACATTGTACCTAATTTCTCCATCCAAACGCATTCACTCTCTAAGTGTCAAATTCGGGTCAAATTTCTAATTGCATTTTAACTCCAAGAAGGTACAGATCAATCATATGAAATCACGGGTTACGACTGGGATCTTAAGTGCAGGTGTTCTACCCTTGGGAGCATAGAAGTTTCCCCTGCCACTAAGAAATACAGACTTGATGGACATCCCTTGTTTCAGATGGATTTATCTACCAAATCACACTTGTTTGTCGGGGGGGTGAAGGCCGAGCAGCATAGTGAATTGATTGAGTAGCGATATCACTCAGGGTATACATATGTTAAATGTTCTCAAGATGATAAATCAGCATCAATGCAAGATGGGGGGCTTTCGCATTGGCTGTCCGGGGGTTCCAAAACATTCAACGATAGATTATCTTCCGATTAGTTGACCTAAACTACATTCGTGCTCATGAAGCAAAGAGAAGATTGTTATGATAACTCTGCATTCTATATTATTTATACAAAAAAGAGCATTTGAGAAAATAAGGATTTTATTTTATGATCAAATAATTTTTTCTAGTTGCTTGCTTTCTTAAGAAAAAGATTTCAACCCCCATGATAGATAATAACATCAAATCTCTCTATTAATCTCAGAAGATCCAATAGATTGATTGTTTTCTAACAAAATTCATTGCAACAGAAACAAACAATTGAAAAGTAGAATCCATTAATAATTTGTTCTTGATAACCAAATAATTTAACCTCAATTAAATGCCACAAAAAATTATTAAAATGATAAATGGGCCACCAACATAAAGTTCAAGTAACTAGGTCCTGGGATGGTGGCTAATTATTACTTATTGTGAAGGCTTACTGACATCTATTATAGTTGCCTTGAGCTGTATTTAGACCATACAATTGCATCCATGAAATAGAAAAGAACCACCAACAATCATATTTCTATGCGACATTGATGATAATAAAAAATTTCAACAACAATTCAAACTGTTAAAAATGTGTATACAGACAGATATGCGTGAAAGAGACAAATACCTGGAGGTCATTTGATAGAAGTATGCTTGATTGAATTAATCTTTAGCAGTAATAACTAAAACTTTCTTGTCCCTGTCGATAGATTGAAATTATTGATGTATTAATACCACATAGCCATACTCTGAGAAAACAAGTATCTAGATAATTACAGAAAAAATGTAAGACATGGAATTAGAGATAATATGGATTGGGAAAGAAGATGTTAAATTGAAGTGTTATGTAGAAAGAACACAGCGAACTATAAGAAAGTAGACTAATTGTTAATTGGCCGAGAAATGCCATCCTACCTTGTTAACTTGATAGCATGTCAGTCAATAGTAGTAACCTCTACTTGGTTCTGACTCGGGTACCATGACACTAGATAGCAATTGACCCTGCAAGCTCCTTCCTTCAGGCTCCTGGAGGAACTTATTGTCCTCTATGTAAGACTGAATTTCTAGAATTATTGGATTTAGTTCTGAATCCTCCCGTTCTCTCAATGCATTTAGAAAGTCATTTAAGATTATGTGGAGCATCTTCGTAAACTGAGATTTGTATTTTCTGAAGAGAACAAATCCTGCTGTCTGTGGAAACATAGAATTTTCTCAGCTTCATGGGTCCTTTTCTAAATACCACTATACCAAGTACATCAAAAACTTCTACCAACTTACTTGCAGGAAGGCATTCAATGCAACAGCAGTATACATATTGGCAGGGAGAACATTTAAGAACCTCGCAAGCCATGCCCAACCTTCTTTTGGACCATGAATGTTTGGGACACCCTGCACTTCTGTCTGCAAAGTTACAAGTGAC
>Ga0325401_1007312_pt1 | contig 10720 bp, 8 predicted proteins | sample PopdelMetagenome_FD_205666 | JGI IMG/M metagenome (GOLD analysis project Ga0325401, IMG submission 205666) | Populus deltoides microbial communities from Bellville, Georgia, United States - Xylem-PdKOR-R2 | ecosystem: Host-associated > Plants > Phyllosphere > Stem > Wood/Secondary xylem | place...
AAGAGCCTCTGAGTTTCTCGTACTATTTCGACAGGAGTAGTCTTAGTTTTGTTCCTGAGAAATATATGAGAAAATCCCATTTTGATGTCAAACGGGGTGTGGCAAATAAACTCACAATCGAGCCTTTTATAATGGCGGACAAAGAGAGACCGAACTCCATGTGGATTGCTTCACCGACTCCCTTATATCTTGGAAATAGAGACCGAATTGGACGTGGATTGTTTTTTCTTGGAAACCTACGTGGAACCTCTTATGTATTATATTATTATTGACTAACTAAGTTCTAAGGTTTTTAATTTTATCAATTTCATCCCTCAACCCGCCATTAATTACAATGATAACTAAAACATTTCGTCGTTTGAGTATTTTCATTCAAAGCATTATCACCTCATTAAATGATGAGAGCATTTGTTCTTTGAAAATAAATTTAAAAATAGAAAGTTAATATTAAGACAGTCATAAAGTCTCAAAACTTAGACCATAGTTTTAAAACTCGATCCGACCCGATAGGTCGACCCGTGATCCGGCTAAACCGGGGCTAGAACAGGGTCGAGTTGAAGAAAAAATAGAAGAAAAAAAAACCCAATGTGACCTGGTTGACTCGGCTGACCAAGCAAAACCCGGTCAAAAACCCATTGACTTTTTTTTTTATTAAAACGACGTCGTTTTGATTTAAAAAAAAAGAATTGACCTGAGCGACCCGATGACCCGATCAAAACCCGGGCCTTGCACCGGGCCGACCACTGAACCGGGTCTAAAAACTATGACTAAAGGAAATTTATTTTCTAGAGTGGAACATACCAATGTGAGACGATGCTTTATTGAAATTAGGAATCAGAAAAGACTAGGTTAATTAGGATCGACTTTTTTTACTTCCACATCCGACCCAAGAACACTAACATACTAATTTTACAGCATATTAATTTAATATGTTCTTAATTAATCATCATTCTTATCATGCATTCATAATTATAAATTAAAATTTCACTAAGATTGGTTTTCCCAATATAATATTTTATGTTAAAAGTTGAAAATAAATTTTGGTGATCTATCAAACAATGTAATGAACGATTGCCATGAACATGGTGTTCGATTCTTGATTTCCTGAACAATATATTATATATCCTTTGTATTTTTTAGGAATTTAATCATCAGAGCTAATCAAATATAATATGAAATTCTTAACTTTACTTTTAACAAGTTAAAGAATGAAAAAAAAAAGTAATGTCAAAACTACCGGATCAAAGAAATGCAAAGCAACAAAGAAAGAAAATTATAAAAAAAATAGTTATAAAAAATAAATCATAGAACATAGAAACAACATCACATGAAACTTCATCCTCATATCTTTATAAAAAAAATAAAATTAAAACTTTTTTAATCACCTTAATTTTCTTCATATTCATTCCATCATTTAAACTTATACAGTCTAGCATGCTTGGTAGTAATCAAGGTCAACTTTCTAACCAAAGTTATGCTAGCAACATCAGTACAATTACTATTATTAATAATCATACTACATACATTTTATTGAAATTTTATTAGTTATTAATTTTATCATTCAATCAAGGTTTATGATGTATTTTTTTTTTTCAATTTCATCTTTATTCTTTTGATTTTTCCCGTTTGTTAAAGGTATTTTTCTTTTCATTTTAACCCTCCAATCAAAGAAATTTTATAGCCTTCTAATTTATTTTTTATTTTAATTTTCACCTTCATTCTTTTAGTTATAGTTTTTTGTGTTCGGATCTTTTTTGTGATTGATTTTTTTCTTCCAGTTTCATCTTTCAGTGATTGATTTGTTGGTGATTAGGTTTCTCTATTTTTTCATTTATTGTGTGTAGATCGGAAAAGAAAACTTACTTGTGAGAATTCGCTTTCTTATTCCTGGATTAATTACTTCAGTGCCACTTTAATTACTAGAATCAAAGTGATATTCCATAGCACAAATATTTTTATAAATATTGTCAAAGTAATGTAGAGAGTCCAAGATGAGAAGAAAACGAGAGAATGATTATTCAACAAATGAAAACCTTTTTATTTCCATATGGGTTCTGTCCTTTTATATATGATTAGAGAAGGCAATTACTTCCTTTAGTAACTCCTCTTATAACTTGGATCAGGCTCATCCATCATGGATGGATCAAATCTAACCCAATAACCAACATCTCTCACTCACCTATGAATGACTGAATCTCTCAAATACATTATACTTCAAACTTGCACAAGAATTTCATACTTGACGAACGAACCGTGCGACTTGAAACACACTATGAAAGGAGCTCCAATATATAAACCTAATACAGGCCATATAGGAGACATCAACCTCATAATTAATTATTCTTTAAAGTGTTCTAATATACGCCAAGCATCTTTAGTTACACATGACTGAATATAATTCAATCCATCAAGAATTTCATACTCAATCCATCCTTACAATTACAAGTATTTTAAATCATATCAAATCTATTCAAGTGATATGATCCTGGCCGGTGAATACAAGTAACAGGTGTAGAACTAAAATTACTTTTTCTTTCGCTCTCGTATCAATCAAATCTAAATTAACTCGCTTTCCTAAGAGTATTCCTTTAAGTCGAATCATTCCATGACTATAGGACATACTCCTAAAGTAGCGATCATTAATGCATCACCCCATGATATAGTCAAAAGTCATAAAGGGTAAGATTTTGAGATCTTAGATATGATCTTCAGGACTCACATAATAAAGAAGCAGGGATCCATTCTTTATTCATCTAATGGTCACTAGCACATGTAGTATGAAATACATGTTATAGTGGAGCTTACTCTTTTCTTTTCTTAAGACAAAGAGTATGTCGTTGCTCTCCTTGTTAGAGGAAATACATTATACGAGTCTTAGTCTTGTTGCTAAAAACATAGACTTCAAATCAAAAATTCTCATTTGCTTATTTTTCATTAGTGGCAGATGAATAATTTCATACTCGGCTTCAATCATAATAGACACATGAATGGCGGGAATTCATTCATACCGATTCTTTTATTTAAGAACCTCATCTTAGTCCCGGCCAAGGTGACTTTTGTAATAATCATTTTGAGTTAAAATTGTTCTCTCTGCGCCCAAGTCACTTGTTGAGCATTAAAACTCAAATACTCTCATCTCTACTCGCCTTATAAGTGCTAGAGGTAATTGCTCAAGTGAGTAAGCCAATCTAAGTCTATCGACACACTTCAACAAATTGTACTATACGATACTTAATATAATCCATGAAATAAATAGTGAATAAAATGATATTCTAATGGCATTTATTCATTACTTAAACACTGTAAGCTTTCATATGATCCTTAAAACTAATTATATTACTAATTACATTCTACATAAGCCAAGGGACCTCACATTTCTAACAAATGCATCTTTTGCTATTGGTTTTGTGGGTGGATCTATAACTATAGAATTTGTAGAAATGTGTTTTAGGATCACATCTTATTCCGTAATTGCTTCTCTAATGTAGTGATATCTCATCTTGATGTGTTTGATCTTTCCATGGTATTTTGGATCTTTGGCCACAACTATTGCAGTAGTGTTATCACGGTAAATTGTCACTGGGTCTGATGCTAATTTGACAATTTTCAAATGATACATGAAATTTTTTAACTAAACAGCATCTTGTGTTACTGCGGAACAAGCTATATATTTAGCCTCTATAGTAGATAAGGCTATGCATGATTGTTTCTTACTCCTCCATAGTATTACACTATCATTAAGCAAGAAAGCACATCCTGAAGTTGATTTGGATTGGTCGACATCTCCTCTCTAATCAGCATCAGAGTAACCACTCAATTGTAAATCTTTCTTTCCTTGGTAACATATCATATAATTTAAAGTTCCTTTCAGATATCGTAGAATCCTTTTGAGTACCATCTAGTGTTTCTGACCAGGGTTTGATTGATATCGGCTAACCAATCCAATAGCATAACATATATCGAGACGTGTGCATATCATTGCATACATCAAACTATCAACAGCACTAGCATAAGGTACTCTGGACATTTTCTCCTTTTCTTCTAGAGTCTTGGGACACATATCACAGCTTAGGTTCAAACTTTTATCAACAAGGGTGTCCATTGGTTTGCTATCTTGCATGTGATAGCAATCTAACATCTTTTTTATGCAAATCTCTTGAGTTAAACCCAAAAGCCTTTTAGAGCGATCTCTTATGATTTTCACACTAAGAATATAGCTAGCCTCACCTATGTCTTTCATTTCAAAGTTTGATGATAATCATTTTTTAGTATCTTTGCTATTTCCAGCTATTAAGATGTCGTCAATATATAAGGAAAATATTATAAAACTACTGTTAGAACATTTTAAATACACGCAATGATCTTCTTCCATCATTGTAAAACTATCCTTAAGGATAGCTTAATGAAACTTGACGTTCCATTGTCTAGAGGCTTGCTTAAGACCATATATGGATCTTTTAAGCTTGCAGACTTTACGCTCTTGTCCTTTATTCTCGAATCCTAAAGGTTGATCCATATAGATCTCCTCATTGAGTTCTCCATTGAGAAACACAGTTCTAACATCCATTTGGTATAACTTTAGGTCCATATATGCGACTATAGCTAAAATGAGGCGAACTGAAGTAATCCTCACAACTGGTGAGAATGTATCTTCATAATCAATTCCCTTTTCTTGAGTGTAGCCTTTCGCTACTAGTCGAGCCTTATAACATTCTATTGACCCATCCACCTTACATTTAATTTTAAGAACCCATTTATTTTCAATGGATCTTCGTCCTAATGGTAAATCAACCAAGTCCTAGATTTGATTAATTTTCATCGACTCCATTCCTTCTTCCATAGCTTTAATCCATTCTCTTGCTTTAGGACTAGATAGAGCATGACTGAATGTTTTAGGCTCTTCATCATCTTGTAGAGCAATCATAAACGCTTCCCCTTCAATCTCAAATCGATGATGAGGAATTAGTTCACGAATGCTTCTTTGAGGTTGAAATTGCTCATGATCTTGCTCCATAAGAGTAGGAAAAGATAAAATATCACTCCCACTATTTCTAGGATGATTAAAAGTTTCATCTAAGTTCTCTGCTGAATGGCTTGTTGCGCTATAATCTAGATTTTCCATTTCGTATAATTGAAAATCTTTTTCAACCTCACCTGTCTTTGGAAAAACCTTTTCTAAGAATACAACATTACACGATTCAATCTCCGTCACTCTTCCATCAGCTTTTTCACCAATAAATACAAATCCTTTGAAATGTTCAGAATATCATATAAAGACACATATCTTCCCCCTAGGACTAAGTTTTCCATATTCATAAGAAGTATTATGAATATAAACTACATACCTCCATGGATGGAAATAACCTAAATTAGGTTTGACACCATTCCATAGTTCATATAGGGTGGATGAGACAGATTTAGAAGGCACACGATTAAGTATGTAAGCAGCAGTTAACAATGCATCTCCCCAAAAGAAAATTGGTAAGTTAGTTTGCGCCATCATTGACCTAACCATGTCAAATAGGGTTCTATTCCTCCTTTCTGCTACACCATTTTGTTGTGGAGTATAAGGAATAGTTAGTTGTCTAGCTATACCCTTTTCATCATAAAAATTTTTAAATTGTTCAGACATATATTCACATCCTCGATCAGTTTTTAAAGCTTTGATCGTGGTACTTAGTTTGTTCTCCACCAAATTGGTGTATCGAATAAAGCAATCCAGTACTTCAGACTTATGTGGGATCAAATAAACATGACCAAACCGTGTAAAATCATCTATAAATATGATGAAATAATTTCCTTCATGTCTTGCTCTCACATTCATTGGGCCACAAATGTCTGAATGAATAAGTTGTAATGGACTCCTAGCTCTTTTAGCTTTGCCAAATGGTAATCTAGTTGCTTTTCCAGCAAGGCAATACTCACAAACGGGCAATTTCTCTTTGGTAAGTGATCCTAAAAGACCAACTCTTGCTAATCTATGTAATCGATCTTGCCCAATGTGTCTTAATCTAGCATGCCAAGTTATGATATTACTATCATAATAGTGCTGGAATTTTGAACAACATAAATTGAAGCATCATAATAATAGATACATTAATGGTGTCTAACACCATAAAACCATTTAATACAAAACCAGAACCATAAAAAAATTATCCAGATATATTTTTACACAACAACCAACGAACACAATAATAAAGCCCAATTGGAGTAAAGCAAGAACAGATATAAGATTTCATCGAACTTCTGGAGCGTAGAGTATATCATGAAGATAAAGTGTGCGACTGCCCCGCAAATCCAGTTTGCAGGTACCAATCCCAAGCACAGCAGCGGAAGCATTATTCCCCATGTATATGTATCTACTTCCCTTTGAAATTCGATGGAATTCCACAAAGGTTGTTCAATCCCTTGTTATGTGGTCAGTTGCTCCTGAGTTTATAGTCCAAAAAAGAACAAATTCAGCAAGCATAAACAACTGCTAGCGTATAAGTTAGAGGGATGATTGTGGTTAAACATTACCTTTGACTCAGTGCAATTACAAGCAAAGTGACCAGGTTTACCACAATTGAAACAATTCATATTCTTGTCTTTTTTACCGTCGCGTTTCCTACACTTGCACTTATGTTCACTACTACTTGCTTCTATTCTTCTCTTGCCATATTTGGGACCTTTAACCTTACCCTTTTATATTTAGAGACATATGCTCCACGCATCTTAGTCTTAGATATAAAAGCCTCGTTTATAGGCTTCTCAGCGTGAAGTCGATCTTCTTCAAGCTCGACATGACGAGCAACATCATCAAATGTCTTAATGTTGTCATTGTGGGTAAGGTTAACACGCATGTGTTCCCAATTGCTTGGTAAATAGCGGATAACTACTTGGACTTGTTGTTCATCAGTCATCTCATGTCCAGCACCACTTAATTCACTGATCATGTTAGACATGACCGTAAGATGCTGCCTCATTGTATGATTTTAGCGCTTCTTATAACCATCAAATTTATGAGTTAGCTGGCGAAGTCTAGTAGTGGAGGTTCCTCCATACTGAATCTTTACTGCGTCCCAAACAGATTGAGCTAAACGATGCCTTTCAAAACGCAGCGTAATATCATTTCTCATGCTGCTCAACATCAAAATGCGAGCTACACGATCTTTGCGTTTATAGGTTTGATAAGCTTCCATATCAAGCTTGTGCTGAGCAGTGTTTCCTTGCTCAAGTTCAGCCATCGGTTGTGTGATTGTTTCCAGCATTTCTTACTCTTCCAGGAGATACTCAATCTTACAATGCCAAACATCATAATTCTTTTCACTTAGTTTGTCTCCATGGCTCAAATCAGCAATAATACTATTTGATGCAGCCATATTAAGTGCTATTTACAGCAATTATAAATATTAGTATTTAGTACAATTTGATTGACATATTTTGCCACTTCATTCTAAATTAAACAAATAATAATCTAACACAGACAATAGAAATGAAAAGAATGTTAAACACTTAATTAATTTCCATTTGTATGGTCTAATTATTATTGGAAATTTAAATGAGTGCAAGATTATAGTTATTAGTTTCAACTAACAACTCCCATTAATCAAGTTACAGATATTACCATATATATGCATATAATATAATTAAAACTTAAATTACATAAAATATGCAGTTCACAATAAATAACTAATTACAAAAAAAAATACAATATTAAGAATAATAAATTTCAGAATTATTTTATATTGTAGGCACATAAGTAGAGTCTCCAATTAAGTCATCCACTTCATCAAAGTCATCTCCTCCAAGTTCATTCTGCTCAAACCATGGAATGAATTTAGCAGCAACATCCAAACGACCTGCGCTTTTTCCAGTGCGTCGTATACCCTTTTCGGCATACTGACATTCCTCTCAAGTAGCATTTCATCTGCGAGATTGTTGAAATCTAATGATTCCAGCCTATATTCCAACGATAGTCGCACCAACATCCATTCCTCAAGCAGAGAATTGAGAATGATTAACATTTGATATTCCATGTAGAATTCTTAAACACCACTCATAGCTAGTCTACTCATCCAATAATACATATAATCAATGTGCTCTTGAATTTTGTGAACATGATTAAAGGCATAACCAATAAATGATCAATTTGTTGTTACCTATCCACTACAACAAAATATTCCAAAAGGCACATAAATATTATACTTAATATTTAATTAAAGCATGAATCATCATATATGTTAAAAAAAAACATACAAAGCAATTTATTTTAACAGTAAATAAATTGGCACCATAATTTGACAATTTATATTAACAAAAAAAAAATTAATTGTTTTAATATTATTTTTAATATTAATATATATTAACTACTGAATGGCAGTTACACATCTCTTAAAAGATGTGTTCATTCGATTTTTTTTTTCAACTGCCACATGGCAGTTAATTAACTGCCAGATGGCAGTTCTAATTGACTACTGAGATTGGAGTCAGTTGGAAATGGAAATATTATATGCTGAATGGCAGTTACACATCTCTTAAAAGATGTGTTCTTTCAGGGTTTTTTTTTTAAAAGCTGTCAAATGGCAGTTAATTAACTGCCAAATGACTCTAATTGACTACTGCAATTGTAGTCAATTGGAAATGGAATTGGAAATGCAATTGTAGTCAATTGTAGTCAATTGGAAATGGAATTGGAAATGCAATTGTAGTCAATTGGAAATGGAATTGGAAATGGCAGTTTCCAATCTCCATTTCCATCATTAATTTACACATGAATTGATAATAGAATTATACAACTACCATGCAGAAAGTCTTTTCTAATCAATTATAGAAAAGACAAATTTATAACTAAATTATTTCATAAAATTTTGTAAATTTAAAATTCTCAATGGAAGTATTCTTTTAACACAAAATTTACATCTATTGTCCATGTAATAATATATATACTCCATAAAAACAATATTAAAAACAATGGCTCTGATACCAATGTAGATTGGAAAAAAAAACTTACTTGTGAGAATTCGTTTTTTTATTCCTGGATCAATTACTTCAGCGTCACTTCAATTACTAAAACCAAAGTGATATTCCACAGTACAAACATCTTTGTAAATCTTGTCAAATTAATGCAGAGAGTCCAAGATGAGAGAAGAAAAGGAGAGTGATTATTCAACAAATGAAAACCTTTTTATTTCCATATGGGTTCCTTCTTATTTCCATATGGGTTATGATGAAAACCTTTTTATTTCCATATGGGTTCCTTCTTATTTCCATATGGGTTATGTCCCTTTTATATATGATTAGAGGAGGCAGTTACTTCCTTTAGTAACTCCTCTCATAACTTGGACCAGGCCCAACCACCATGGGTGGACCAAGCCTCACCCAATAACCAATATTGTGCTTCTACTCTAATTACCCGAGTCATGACTTTAAAAAGTTAAGGTGAGTTTATATCCTTTTTTTGCTCATTTTCTTTTCTAATTTCATTGTTTAATATTATTTTTTTTTAAATAGCTTTGTGGTTTTCTTCAAATTTTTTTCTTTTAGGTTATCCCGGTCTCAAAGTCTGGGCCACAGGTTTTGCAGGTTAACCCGGGTTGGCTTATCCTTTACTGCCCGGTTACATATCTATCAAGCTAACTCAAGTTGACTTGGATTATTTTGTTTTTTCTTTTTTTTAATCTAATTTTATACTTCCAAGGTTTTTTTTCCAAATTATCATGATCTATTTAAAAAATAAAATTATTCATTTATGATAGTTGCTTATTTTTTTATTGTCTAATTAAAATAAAATTAACTCATTAAACTCGACCGAGCCTGTAAACCAAGTGATTTGGTTTTTTTATTTCTTTTAAACACGTATGCAGCACCTAGACTATCACTACCTTTTCTAAATTTTTTTTATTCTAATTTTTCTTTTTATTTTAATTGATACATTTTTTAATGTCTTTTCTTTTATCTTCAATTAATATCTCTCCTCTGATTTTTTATTTTTCTTATTTAGCCTTTTTTTTAATAGAGATTTTTTAAAAAACATTTTGTATGTGTTTATTTTTTAAAGATATTTTTCTGATTTGTATATAATTGTTTTATGTTTTATTTAGATGAATTTCATTTTTAAAAATAAAAAGTATTTATTGTTAGATAATATTTCTAACATATGCAATCTTGGATAAGATTTTTTATATATATGTATCTATTTTTATTATTATTTGATTGAATAAAAAATTAATTTCAATAAATAAACTCATTAAACACAATAGAATAAATGTGTCTTGATTTACATTTAGTTCATATTTTTTCTAGTTTTACTTTTAGTTATTGTTAATGCTTTTATTTATTTATTTACACAGATAATCGTTAATTTGTTTAATTAGATATTCGTATGTGTATTTTGATTTACTTTCATAATTTTTAAGTAAAAAAACAATTTAAAAAAACTTATATACTGAAAGAAAGAAAAAATTATAAACCCACTAAAAATGCAGATGAAGCAGATAGTTGGTTGCTTTATTTTTCCTTCAGAAAAGTAGAAATAAATCGATATTTTAAAAGAGAGGGAAAAGGCTCCTTTAGAAATTAGGAAAGGTGGAAAGTGCGAACCTGCGCAGCACGTTCGAGAAACACTTATTTAGAACGTTTCAATTCTAGCAATTGCTTTTAAAAGGTAATAATTCCCTAATGATAGGTTATAAAATCTTCAACAGAGTAAAAATTATTTTTAATATCAATATATTAAAAT
>Ga0325401_1007314_pt1 | contig 10719 bp, 6 predicted proteins | sample PopdelMetagenome_FD_205666 | JGI IMG/M metagenome (GOLD analysis project Ga0325401, IMG submission 205666) | Populus deltoides microbial communities from Bellville, Georgia, United States - Xylem-PdKOR-R2 | ecosystem: Host-associated > Plants > Phyllosphere > Stem > Wood/Secondary xylem | place...
GCACTCTTCCAATTCTGTACTTAACATAATGACAAGACATTTTCACATTTATTACAGGTTCTGTACTTAAAGGTAAGCATAGTAAGAAGCCTTTGGCAATTGATGAGAACAGGCGTAACACTTATAAGCAATTCCATCCTTCTGCTGGTGGACGAGTGCCATCTGTGCTGACTACTTTTGACGCAGAAAGGAAGCAGCTAGTCGCTGTATGTATCCCATTGATGTCCATTTTCTATTTAATTCCTTGGAGTGAAAAATAAAGCCTCATTCATGCAAGGGGCTCATACAGATAGTGGGTGGGTCAAGGGTAATTAGAATAGAAATGAAAAAAAATAATAATAATTCCTACATCTCTTGGCTATTTAATTTGGTATAGGTAGTCACTTAGTTTTGCTTTGCAAAATACTAATCATAAAAGATCCTAACAATGATAAGAAGTGGTAGTAATGCTGCAGTTAAATTGTATCAGGTGTTTGGAATGAAATTTTTACTGGCCCTTATCATGGTTGGTTGATTGTCTTTTGTTTTTTTTTTTACATGAATTAGGTGGGACTTCTGACAGAGCATGGTTATGCAAGGAGCATAGCACGATTTGCTGCGAACATTGGACCTTTTTCCTGGACAATCGCAGTTAAGAAAATAGAGAGGTCTTTAGCACCTGGAATTAAGTTTGGTCCTGGATGGGTTGGAGAAAACGACATCACACCACAAAGGCCGTTATTTTCTTCACCCCCTCCAAGTCAGCCGGCACTGCCACCACTACCACAAAGGCCCTTCTCTGTTCTTGAAAGTTCAGCTGCTAATGCCACCCGTTGCAATGTTAAATCAAAAGAAGAAAAATTGTCAGTGAAACTTGAGAAAGATGTTTTATCAGAGAAGCAGGCGCCTTCTACTCACTTGTCAGATACACGTTTAACTCCTGTTCCTCCATCCACCTCGATGACTACCTCCTCTGCTGCCAATAAATCTGAACCTTGCACAGAAAGAGCAGAAGCACTTGCGAAATTGAATTCCCATTCTGCATTTAATGTGCTGAACAGTAGTACGGGTGTGGCAAGGCAGAGACCTCCATTTCAGCTTCATCAGAACCCAGCCATTCACCCTGGCATGATTGGATTCAATGCCACATATGGGTTTAACCTAGCAGCAGCCCAAATGGGAAAACTAGTTGGAGTTTCTAGGCCTGCTGGGTTAAACATTCATTCATCTCAGATGGCCGACATGGTCTCTAGAACTAGTTCGAACCTGGTCCATTCAGCAAATGCAAACAGCCTAAACTCAGAGAAAACGAAGTTCCCTGAGAATTCAAGTTCAATAAATTTCAATGGTGCATTGCCAAATTCTGTGAGCGAGGCAGTGGAGGCCCCAAGACCTGTAGACCAACCTCAACCAACTTGGCAAGGGTTATATCCAAAATCAAAACCAGATTCAGGCTCATCACCACATCAGAAATCGGATGCTGTCCCACCTGACTTGAATGTCAGATACCAGTCTCCAGGTTCTCCTAGTTCTGGTCGCATTGATTCAGCACAGCCAGATTTAGCTTTGCAGCTCTAAGAAATAGTAGAGCTATTTTTTTTTGCTTCTCGGATGATTAAGTTAACCATAGAGTGGTGCCAATGCTCCTTGACTGTGGTTTGGTATTGAATCCCAAACCACTCAATTAGGATTCAAGCTTTGGCACCAACACAGAACACTAGAGTGGTGAGCTTGGCATTTGTGCTCCTAGGGATTAGACCAAGTCAAGGTCTCCTCAATAAGGATCCATCTGAGCCACACCTAACTGTACTGTAAAATTGCAGGTTGTTTCTGTACAGATTAATGTATCCTGATTCATAGATTCCTAAGCTTAAAAAAGGATTTCACTTGTGACCTTGGAAACCAAAGAAACCATGATGTTCCTAGAATTTGGTTTCAAGATGTTAGATGTTTATTTCGTATTAACTGTTTTCAACTTTGGAAAGCAATATCCGTTTGGAATTCAACGCTTTCTGGAACGCAATATGCAAGGTAGAGATAGAGACTTCTTATCTCTATCTAGTTCTTACACCAAATGGATTCTGCTTATTGGCGAATTGTAAAACATGGACTTGGCCATCAAATGTCATTGTTGCTGTCATCCAGAAGTCTTCTCATCTTTAGAAAAAAAACTTGTACTAAGTCAGCCTTAATCCTAACCAAATTCAGACAACGTAAGAAGAAGAAGAAGACAGGTCACAAGGCACAGAGAAGAAAATGTTAGATGATTTTACTGTATATTACTTCTCTATTCACATAAAATTTGAGATCCATCATGGTATCTGTATTCTTAGATTCTATTTGTAAGTGAATTAAAAAACACCAGCTCTTGAGTAGCTAATAATACATAGAACAGAGTACTTGAATGGGAACAGGGGACTTTGTCATTGTTTATTGTCCACCATCAGCCGCAGCCGCAGCCGCAGCCGCAACAGTAGTTACCCGACATTGTTTAACAACATGCAATTTCTATGAAAATCCATTATTATAGGAAAGTATTATAAGGTATAAAAATACCATGAAATGGGCACAAGGAAATTGTCTCCTTTGACAATATTATATTGTTTGAAGATGGTGGAGTTTGGCAGACTGATCGAGTGGTGGCCCATGTAAGCTCGGAGGTCAAAATGGGACTCGGTCAAACTTGCTTGCTTTTATTTGAGAAATGGAAAACAGGCTGTCTCTAATAAACATAGCTAGGGTTTTCTTCAACGCAGTTTGGTTTAGCGATACCCCTTTTCCCAAGGGTCCACCTCCAAGACAAAGCAGAAGACGTTTAACGCTAAGCACTGACTAAATCCTTCTTTGTTTTGCGTACGATTTTTTTGTTTTATTAAAGTGGCTATCGGCTAGTTTCTATCTATCTAACTAATTTTATGAATTTTAAAATTAATAATTATATAAATTTTAAATAATTATTATATTAGCAACTACAGGATTATAAAAAAAACAAGTTTTTTAATAAATCAAGCCTTGCATTATTTTTCATTGAAAAAATATTTTTAAACTTTTAATTAATTTTATATATAACCTAACGTTTAAAATAAATTTTTAAAAATAAAAATATTATTTAAACATATTTCTAAATAAAAAAACATTATTAAAAGTAATTGCTACTATAATAAATAATAAATGAAACTAATATCAAAACTACTGTATTTGTTTTTATTGTTTTAGGGTATAAAAAATATTTTTGAGATATTTTTCTATAATTTTAATATAATATAAAAAATAAAAATAAATTATTTTCAGTGCAACACCGTATATAAACTACGAGTAACTTGATTAATTCCACGAGTTTTAAAATTAATAATTATATATATCTTTAGTGATTATCATATTAACAATTATAAAACTCGAACTTAAAATCATATAAAAAAATAAATTTTTTGATCTTAAATTTTTATACCGGAGAATATTATTACTCGACGACATGCTTAGATGGTTAGGAACACGTAACTCTTCTGTCGCTGAATCTAGGTGCATCTTGGACATATATTTGCCTTTTCAATTATAACCCAAAGCAAGATAGTATGAAAAACAAATACAGTTCCAGCCTTCCCTATTTTTTTTTTTTTTATCAATCAACGTCAATGAAAGAAAAAATATGAATAAATAATTTAATAAAAACTAATTAAAAATAAATTAATTAAAACATATAATTTAATTAATTAGATTTTAAGTTTAATTTTTAAAAATTATAGTTCAAGTGTTATAAATATCAAAACTATTAAAAATCTGTATAATAGTTAATTTTAGGATTTTCACGGATTAATTGATAGAAAATCCATTCTTTTGACTGAGAAAATTTCCCTGACACGGCAGTTGACTTGGACTAACGTTCTTCTGTCTTAATTACCCGCGAAACCACTTGCCTTCTTACAAAACCACAGAAAGACTCAGTCTATCTCCTCTCTCTCTCTCAATATTAAATAAACTGTCTTGTTCACTGAAAAAAAAAAATTCCCATTCTCTTATATCCGATTATTAGACTCGCACACAAAAAGAGAGTCTCAGACTTTAGTGGATAGAGAGGGTGGAAATTCTAGTCAAGAAAAGAGATTTTAGCCCATTAATTTGGTTGTTGAAGAACAAGAAAGATTTTGATTAAGGGAAAAGGAAAAAAAGGGTAACCCTTTTGAAGAATCTAGATAATCAAGATCAAAGTTGTTTCCTTTCTCCTTTATCCATCTTTGAGTTCTTGAAATTAAGCTGGATACTCCTGCAAGGTTATATCTTTTGCATCTTGATAGAATCCAGCTGGTTTTTTTTAGATGGGGAATTGCTGGCGTTCTTCTGCTCATGGTCCTACTACACCTTCAACCACTGGTCAACTAAGCTCAGGTAAAACAAAACCCTCTTACCTTTATGTAATTTTTTTTTTCTTTTCATTAAATGTTTAATCTAGTTAATCCAATTTATAATCTGGGTTTTGCTGTTTTTGTTCTAACTTTTAAGGAATAGAATTTGATGTGATTCAGTGTCAAGTTTGTTTAGTACCAAGACAACTGGTTTTCTCTTTCCCCTTTTGCTTTTGAGCTAGTTTGATATGTCAATCCTTTCGCTAGGAGATTGCCCTGATGCTCTACAGTATCGGTGTGGATTCCTTTTGTATTGTATTTGGAATTTGTTTCTTTCATTCCGAAACAAGGTTGGACTTTATCTCGACTTCTGTCTGATCAATAGTGGAAATTCTTTTTTCTTAAAGTTGTTAACTTTTTTCTTTTGGATTTCCACAAATTTGTTCATTTTAATTGAAATAGAAAATCATTTGATGTGTTTCTAACTTTCCTAAAACTCGTTGTTTTTTACTTTCTTAAATATGTTACCTAACTTAAATTTTGTAACTGCAGCTGGGATATCTCATACAACTAGCAATACCACTTCTTTTGGGGTCAGCAATGCAACATCATCTAGGGGCAGCAACATCTCTGCTCACAGCCGGTTTTCAGCTGGGAGTGGTGACGAGGAGTTTCCAAATGGGCAGATTTTGCCTACCCCCAACTTGCGGGTATTCTCCTTTGCAGAACTAAAGGTTGCCACCAGGAATTTTAAATCTGATACATTGCTTGGCGAGGGAGGTTTTGGTCAAGTCTACAAAGGATGGCTTGATGAGAAGGCGCCAGGGAGAAATGGAAGTGGAACTGTAATTGCTGTTAAAAGATTGAATTCTGAGAGCTTGCAAGGATTTGAAGAATGGCAGGTATTCAACCCAACTTGAGAAAGAACTAATCATTGGTAGACTGTTTTATAGAAAATCATCATTTAATTTTCACACGATTGTTCAATATCTTGAAATGTCGGGATTTCTGATCATTTGGAGAGTAGGAGACTTTTGATGGTTAATAATGGTATTTCAGGAAGTGAAATCGGATCAGCTCAAATGTTCTTTATGATTTTTCTCTTATAGTTGCTGGGAAGAGGCTAGGCTCTAGAGGATTTTCTCTGTTTGTTAGGCATATATATCATGCTTGACCTATAGCTTTGAAACAATGCTTCTTTGGATCCAAATGTTTTTGTGGTTCTACTCTAGATGCACATTTATGCATATAGCACTTGAAAATTGAGTGGCCATGTTTGAGAAGTCAACCTCAGGTTGGTGTGCAAATTTCAATTGGATAGGTTTCTTCCATTGAGCTTCAATTTTACAGGTGGTGGTTGAGGTTCCTCTTATTTTACAATCAGAGTACCTTCTCTTTTCTTGGAGGAGAAGGCATGAAAACTAATGAAAAAATCAATTAGTAACTTTGTACAATCAAACTGCAGAGTACATTGAGATAGTTCTCATGTAATCATTGTCTTTTCATCTGATTTTTGACAATTTCATTAAATCAAAGATCACACCTTCAACCTCATGCTCTTTAGGTTATAGAGAGAATGGGGTGATGGTAATAACTGGTAAAAAAGCAAACACTATGTTGTCTCCTATTTTCTGATCAACTTAGTTTATCGCTAGTGCGTTATTCTAAAAATGTACTTCCTAATTTCTTCATTTGTTGGTGCAGGCAGAGGTAAATTTCTTAGGAAGGCTTTCTCATCCTCACCTTGTAAGGTTGATAGGATACTGTTGGGAGGACAAGGAACTTCTTCTTGTTTATGAATTCATGCAGAAGGGAAGCTTGGAGAACCATTTATTTGGAAGTAAGAGCTAATAGTTAATGTTGATTTAACTAATACATTTGCCCACCTTTCAAGCTCTTAGTTAGGCGCAAAAAGGATTTTTTACTGATTTTTTGCTAGACAGTGAAACAAGATCATTTGATTAATCAAACAATATATATTTTTTTAATGGCGCAGGAGGTTCAGCTGTTCAGCCACTTCCATGGGATACACGGCTCAAGATTGCCATAGGAGCAGCTAGAGGCCTCTCTTTCTTGCACGCATCAGATAAGCAAGTGATCTACCGAGATTTTAAAGCCTCAAATATACTTATTGATGGGGTACTGTTCTCATTGAATTTAATGATTCTGATCTGAAAGATATCACTTTAGACTTTTTCTTATTTGTGGTTTTAATGCAGTCTTACACAGCAAAGTTATCAGACTTTGGCTTGGCAAAGTTAGGCCCTTCAGCTAGTCAATCACACGTGACAACAAGGGTGATGGGAACATATGGTTATGCAGCTCCTGAATATGTTGCAACAGGTAATCAAGCCCCCTGGATCTTTTGTTGGTTTTGGTTGAGTGATTGATGGTCTGGCTAGGCTAAAAATTTGCACTTAGATTTTATATGTTTCGAAACCGCTGCTTTAAAACCTTACATGACACTTAATATTTTGCTAAAAACAGGGCATTTGTATGTTAAAAGCGATGTGTATGGTTTTGGTGTTGTTCTGGTCGAGATTTTGACTGGCTTAAGGGCACTTGACACAAACCGTCCAAGTGGGAGACATACTCTGGTGGATTGGATCAAGCCATTTTTATCTGATAAAAGAAAGTTGAAAAGCATCATGGATATTCGGTTAGAGGGGAGATATCCTGCCAAAGCAGCTCTGCGAATAGCACAGCTTGCTCTAAATTGTCTTGAACCAGAACACAGGCACCGTCCGCATATGAGAGAAGTTGTGGCAACTTTAGAACGAATAGAAGCAGCCAAGGATAAACCAGTAGAGCCTAGAGCTCGTCCAAAACGTTCTGTGCCTCACCAGAACGTCCAGCAACCCTTGCAATATCGCTCTCCGCATCATCCAGTTCTGACAGATGGAAGTCGAGGCCACCAATACTCTCCACACGTAAGGTAAAAATAGCCATTGCTAATGAACATGTCCTACAAATTACGATCATTGTTTCTTCATTAAAAATTTTCATTTGTTTGTTTATGTAATTCATAAAATCTATAGCTAGTTTTGCTGTTGTAACGGGCTACTGAGCATGAGCATGTCAGCCATGAAAATGTAATTATTTTAGCAGAGATGTGGAGTGGTGGTAAGAAGAAGCATGTAAACAATGTAATCCTACTATCTAGGAGGGGAGTTCAATGCTGTCTGACCAAAATCCCTTCTGTAGTCAGTTTTAAATAGTCAGACAAATCTCGGATTCTAATGTTGTCTTGCGGTGCAAAAGTCATTTGTTTCACTTTTTTCCCGGTCTCCTCCTATTTAATTCATCTGAAGACAGAAGATTATGAACCTTCTGCAGAACAAGATAACTCTCATGCTGTCTTAAATTGTTCCAACTAGCTCGACTTCCCCTCGTTACTAAGAACTCAACCTGTTCAGGAAGGCCGATCAACGATGTATAGTGGGAGGAATGGCCTTGTGAGTACTGAGTTGGTCATGCATTCAAGTTCAACTGAGTTAGCCCCACCTCCTTCCTTTACTGGACTTGTATTTATACTTGAGACAGAATAACGAAACCCATGCACGTTTCTACTGATCTTTTCACTGTAGTTTTAAAACATGATTCCGAGACAAGTACCAAGTCATTGGTAGTATCGATCAATCAATCTAATGTTATATATTAACTCGAGTCAATTAAAATTTTTATTTAAAAAATGAATTCCAATGTTTTGTCTAATTATCCATTGGTTTAAGTTGGATTTTTGACCGGGTTAATTAAATTTTTTTTTATTTTTACTTTTTTAATTATGATTGATCCGGGTTCTGAGTTTGCCAGGTCTCGGGTAGACCTCCTTTCGGGTTGTAAAACAAAGCTTTGCACAGTATAAATAACTGTGTTATAACTGTGCTATAAACAGTAAGCGTTTCTCTACCAATGAAACAATTGGACAATCATAGAAAAACTAGGCCCAGACCAGCCCACTAGGCAAAAGCAAGACCAAATCTAAATTAGCAGGCTTCGTTGAATTTCTAAAGCCCATCAAGACAGCCCAAACCTGGCTGTCATTCATTCCGGCACGAAAACAAAATCACCACGTGGCAAACAACCATCTCTCCTTGTCTACCGACCCGTTGTTTAGATGATTTCCACACTAATCGTCGGTTTAATGCATTTATTTTACTCCTAAACTATTACGGATATGACAAAATAAGGTCTTAACTATCAATTTATTCTATTATAGCCTTAAACCATTGTTTTATAGGCAAATTAAGTCCTTCAAGATAGGAAAATCTAAAGTATAATTTTAAAATATTATCATGGAAGGACGCATTGTTTAGTATAGTTTTATGCGTCATAAAATAAATAAAAACTACTTAGCTCTTGCAAAACCATGTATTTTAAGTTTGACGGTCAAAGTTTTACCATTAATGTTAACAATTCAATCTAAAAGTAAATTTAATAAAAATTATAAAATATAGTTTATTTTATAAATAAAATGTTAAGAGAGAGTTTTCAGCATAGTTTTTAAACCCAACTCGGTCCAAGACCCGGGTTTCGAGTTTTAACCGGGTCACCGAGTCAATTTTTTTTTAAAAAAATCAAAACGATGTCGTTTTAGTAAAAAAACAAAAGTCAACGGGTTGCAATCGAGTTTTTAACCAGGTCTTGCCGGGTCAACCCGCGCGGGGTCAGCTGGGTTACACTGAGTTTTTTCTTTCTCTGTTTTTTCTTCAGTCCCGGGTCGGCCAGGTTCTAAATCGACCTACCGTTCTGGGTTTCAAAACTATGGTTTTCAGTATGATTCATGTAAAACTATGATGTGTGTTAATTAACCAAATATTTTCAAAACTGTAATTAAAACAAAATATAATTTCAACCATTTCTAATTACACTATCGACCAGATTCTAAAAGTTGCAAAACCATATTGTATAAAGTATTTTAAGAACTTGTTTGATATTATGATAGTTGTTGTTTGCTAAAGTGTTTTTTATTCAGAAATATAACTAAATAATATATATTTTTTATTTTTTAAAATTAATTATTGATATTAGTATATTAAAACTATAAAAAATATATATAATTTTTTTTTACAAGCGGTAAGTTGATGGTCAAAGTTTGACCTTTAATTTTAACGGCTCAAGCTAACAAAAGACTTGATTTGTTTAAATAATAACAGTTTGGGGATATAATTGAGCAAAATTGATAGCTCAAGCCTTAATTTCCCATAACCCGAGTAAAAGATGCCATCAAACCGTCTTGCTATCGTGCCGGTAATGCAAGCCGAGTGAAGAGGGTAGGGAGAGATACAGTGCGTGGAAGAGAAGGAAACTAACTAACTGCACAAAAAAAGAGAAATTCTGATTTCAATGGAAGCACAGAGAAGGAGGAGAAGAAGAAGATTCTGGACTTCAAGCTCTCTAGCTCTTCTTCTGATCTTCTTCATGGTATTTTTCATTTTTAATTATCTTATAATAATCATACTCTCTAATATCCGTTTTTTTTTTCAATCTTAATTAGCTAATTAATTAAATCCTTCCTTCCTTGGTGCAGGTTGTTCGTGCAGATTTATCAGATTATAATCCAACTCTGTAAGATCTCTCGCTTCCTCATTCTGACTTAATCATTCCTTAATCCGTCATCTCCCTTTGGTTAATCTATTTATTGATTTATTCTTTTTTTTTTGGTTTTAGTCAAAGAGAGCCCAAAGCGCATCATCGGCGATTACATCAGGTTATTTCTCTTCTCATTGATTCAAAATTCCCATCTTTGTGTGTGAAATTGACTAATTTAGCTTGCATCTATCTTTGGTGATTTTTCCTTCTTTTAAAAATATTTATTTATGGGCATTAAATGAGAAATTTATAATCTTTCCATGAGCTGTGAAGATAGTGAAGACAGTGACTTGGGTTTTTGAGACATTGATGGTAATAATAGTGATCGATTGATGTGTTTCTTAATCAGGGGGTTCACTGCTTCGACTATATTATGTGTAACTGTCATTTAGAGGGTGCTCAGCTTTCTTGAAAAAGGTTAGATTGGAAAATAACTTTGCCCCCCTATCATAGTTTTTCCTTTTCCTTTGTTTTGAGCGGGAAACTTAAACTTTTTGGTGAAGTAAATGTGGCCTTTTCTTAAAAAGTTTCCATACTTTTCAGTTCCAGATGAGCTCGATTTTTGTTGTTTATGGAGGTCATATAGTCTTACTTCTATGTTTGAAGATTGCGTGGTTTTCAGTGGGGGTAGAGTAATTAGGTGTTTTGATGAACTTGCGGAAAAGGATTTTCTGTGTTTGTTTCCTTGAGTTCTTAATTGCAACAAGGATGCGGGGGGGGGGGGGGGGGGGGGGGGGGGGGGGGGGGGGGCCGGGGGGGGGGGGGCGGGGGGGGGGGGGGGGGGGGGGGGGTGGTGGGAGGGGGGAGG
>Ga0325401_1007316_pt1 | contig 10716 bp, 9 predicted proteins | sample PopdelMetagenome_FD_205666 | JGI IMG/M metagenome (GOLD analysis project Ga0325401, IMG submission 205666) | Populus deltoides microbial communities from Bellville, Georgia, United States - Xylem-PdKOR-R2 | ecosystem: Host-associated > Plants > Phyllosphere > Stem > Wood/Secondary xylem | place...
TTTGAGGATGCAAGGATTTGTTTTTTGAATTGTTGTTGTGATTCTGTGTACTGTAACTAAGACACTGTAGCAACACGAAAAGTGAGCAAGAACAAGAAAAGAGGAAATACTAGGAAAAAAGAAATCCTGTGCACTGGGCCTAAAACAAAATGTCAACTCTCTCAATTTTATTCCATAACTCATTTTGCCAAGAAAATAAGACAGCATCTCTACCTGTCAAAATTATAATTCTTATGTAGATTGGAACCGAGACTGCAGAGTAGACTAAGAATTGTTCTCATATTGACTAGGAAAGAAACCAAGCAAGAACAATACGTTGAGGACCAAGCCACCAAATTTAAAACCAAAACACTCTGAAATAGTTCATATCTGGGGTGCTTATAAATAGCTGGCATTAGGTTACACATGTCACATTTCTCACCAGTTTAGAATGGGATGTTACCCTTTGCTGTTAATTTTAAGTTGTTGATAATATATTTTCACTGTTAAATATAAGAGATGTAATTGTTATTATGATGTATTTTGATCACATTGGAGCATTAAGTTTGCTAATCCTTTCGCTCATTGTTGGAGTGATGGTAGTGATGGAAATCTTGGATAGTGCATCGAATTTCATCTTAGTAACTAGCAACCACCAGATAAAACATGTAAACCACCATCACTTAGCTAGTTGCCTTGAGCCTTGTTTACTTGACTTCATCTAGTTCTAGATCACATTGTAGCATTATGTTTGCTAATCCTTTCACTCATTGTTGGAGTGATGGTATTAATGGAAAATATGTATAATGCATTGAATTTCATCTTAGTAAATAGCAGCCACTAGATAAAACATGTAAAACACCTTCACACAGCTAATTGCCACGAGCCTTGTTTACTTGACTTCATCTAGTTTTGGATAAACTTAAGCAACTCTTGGATACCTTATTCTTCTAATACTGACTTGTTTCAAGATCTTTCTTAGGTTGTATTTGATACGCTAAGAAAGTTTGATGGAAAGGAATTTAGACAATTACTACCCGGGGAGTACACTCAAATGGCTGGTCGTGCTGGGAGAAGAGGAATTGACAAAATTGGTACAGTTGTAGTACTGTGCCGCGATGAAATTCCAGAAGAGAGCGATTTGAAACGTGTTATAGTTGGAAGTGCTACCAGGCTTGAATCCCAGTTTCGATTGACTTATATTATGATCTTGCATCTCCTCCGTGTTGAAGAATTGAAGGTATCTTGTGGATTAGATTTTTCATTATATTTGTGGTTGTGTAACAAATAATACTATCCATATTCAGATTCCTTTCCATTGGAGTTGTGCAACTTTCAGATATTTTGATTTGCATTTTTCATGGATGTCAAATCTTCTTATCTAGGTCATACTTGCTCTAATATTCTAAATGAAAAGTTGCACCTTTGTGCACACAAGTAGAATCACACACTTGCATGCAACCATTCACACACATGATGCATGTCTGGAAACCTGGCTCAGGAACAACTAATCGTCATCTTGCAGATTCTGTCTGCTCACACTTGTCTTTTTGTGTGTGTATCACTTTCTATATTTGCTTGCACACTGTGAAAGGAATACAGTTAAACTGCCACATTCCTTGTTGCAATGTACAAAAAGTAGAAATGCATTAAATCCATACAAAGGGAGTGAATGATAAACAGAAGGCACCCGTGTTTTTCCTTCTGGGATTTGGGATTTCTAAGCAAATACTTCTCACCCACCCATAAATTTCTATGAATCATAAGAGATACAATGCTGTAGTTTTAGTAGATTCAATGTTCTTGAGTTCTATGTTCATTCAATCTAAGAAAAATGTTGGTTATTTAGTCACTGTGTGGTTAATTTCCTCGAGGTTTACTGAAACAGACCAGTAGAATGTTGGTCAGGTCATCAGGGTCAGTCCAAGCAAGTTGTTATGTTTAGTCAGTTGCTTCTTGTAATAGGATTAATCTTCATATTTCTACATATTAAGCTAGGAAATCATAGTTTTACAATTTCAAATTTGAAATAATTTCTTTCGTTTTTTTTTCGGTGTTTTCATCCATCTAGGGAGTTCATTTTTTCAATGTTGATTGGGGGACATAACTGCAGGTGGAAGATATGTTAAAAAGAAGTTTTGCAGAGTTCCGTTCTCAGAAACAACTTCCTGAACAGCAAAAAGTTCTGATGCGGAAGCTTGCTCAGCCTGCCAAAACTGTTGAGTATGTATATCAACGCAGAATCTTGATGGCCAACTTGTCTATCAGACTTGAGAGTTTCTAAATTTCTAGATAAGAAATGTCCTTGCATCAGTCATTAATTCATTTTTTTCCTTGCGTATTTTGCTTATGGATGTGCATTTTCTATAATATATCAGTTTATTGACACCTTGTTTCTTTTGGATTTTGTGTTAGATCTGTGTTGGGCACTGTTGTTTTGATGGATTATGTGATTTCATACCAATGTTAACTAATGGCTAGTTCTTTTATGAAAATGTGATGATTTTGGCTTTACATTAAGATGTGATTAACCAATCATATATATATGAATGATAATGTGGTTGTGCAAGCTTTCTGTTAGAAAGTAATAAACCATGTCTTTGAGTCTCACCTAAGAGTTTAAGCTTTTAAATAAAGCCCTGATATGGTTTCATATTACTGCTTAACACTGCTTTCATAGCTTGGTTATATTGGTATTCTAATACCAATACAACCAAGCTACGAAAGAAGAACTGCTCAATCTCGCTATCAGCTTTACAGAATCCTTAAATTCCAGTATATGGAAGACCATGTATAGGAAAATGCAAAATTTGGTAAAACACATAAGCAATGTACTTCATTTAGCACAAAGATACATTCTAGATGAGCGATCATAATTTTTTTTTAATAATGGCATGCTACTCTGATTAGATCAGCATAGGGTATTTAGGTCGAGCATTCAACTGCGTTAGATATCGTTGTTGTTGCAACAAGAGCCTCCTGGTTGTTTTTGTTCCAAAGTCTTTCAATAATCTCATAAATGTGAGAAAGTGAAAGCTACACTGCTTCTAGTTTGATTTTCTTATGGTGACATATTTTTCCCTATAGCTTATCATGCATGGATATTTTAATACAGATGTATAAAAGGTGAGCCAACAATTGAAGAATACTATGACCTGTACTTAGAAGCTGAAAATTATGGCAACCAGGTATCAGAGGCTGTCATGCAGTCCCCTCATGCCCAAACATTTCTGACACCTGGAAGAGTTGTTGTTGTGAAATCACTATCGGTAAGTTATTATTATTTTTTGTTTGTTCTTGGTGCTCTCTAGCGCTTTCCTATTTCTGCCCCCCCCCTTCTTGTCTTTTGAAGCGTCAGTATTCTTCTGCTATTGGTAAATGTGGTTCTTTCCATATGGTTTCTTGTTTAAGAGGAATCAGAATGACTTCAATTTTCTAGTGCAATTACCTGTTTTCTTTTTATTTAATTTTACATGGCAGAAAATTAAGTTTAAACTTTAATCGAAACCACGCTAAGGGAAATACAGAGCTGCTTCCCATGCACAGGTGTTTTACTTGTGCTGATTATGAGTACTGTCAAATTTGAAGTTTGTCTCATGGGAGTCATGCTTCTAGCTGCCTAACCTTGTTGAACTCCATAATGGATGAAATTTTAAAACTTGGGAAGGCTTACATGGTTTCTAATAGAGTAGCCGCAGTTGCGAATTTATGGCATTCTCATGTTCACTTGCAGGCACAGGATCACTTACTTGGAGTTGTAGTGAAAGTGACATCAGCCAGTATGAAGCAATACATAGTTTTGGTGCTGAAAACTGATGCTCCATCAGTAAGCAGTAACTTGCAAGATAAAAAAAGTGCTGATTTCCAACAAGGTTATGTGCTGATGCCAAAATCAAAGCGTAGTTTTGACGAAGAGTACCTCCCTTCTCTCACTAATCGCAAGGGATCAGGCACCATCAAGATAGAACTACCATACCAAGGTGTTGCTGCCGGGATCAATTATGAAGTTAGAGGAATTGAAAGCAAAGAATTCTTATGCATATGCAATCGTAAAATAACAATTGACCAAGTTCGGCTTCTTCAAGATGGTAGCAATGCTGCTTTCTCTAAGACAGTTCAGCAGCTGTTGGAAACAAAAAGTGACGGAAATAAATATCCTCCTGCACTAGATCCGCTGAAAGGTAAGGCATTTTTTGTGAAGATAATATTTAATCTTTCAGGTGAAGATGAACTGCATAACTTGTAACATCTTGTTTATTTCTTTACACGCTGTACAAGAATGTTGCAAACTATCATTGATGATGAGGAAAGAAAAACATGAAAGAACAAACAATAGCATTCTTATCAGTTCCAGAATTTGTAATAATTTGACAATACTCCAAATAAGTTGACATTGTGACGAGCCAAGCCCCTTATTGGATTCTGGAAAATCTGACAAGTAGTCCATATAAGTTGACATTATGATGAGCCAGGCCCCTTTTGGGATACTGGAAAATGTGGCTTGCAATTGCATTATCTATATCTCAAAATCTGGCTTAACCTAAGTGCATCTGAAAACAGTGAACCCTAGATTCTTTAAGATCATCTCCTATGAAAAAGCTTTCTCTTCTAGCAGATTGGCATGCTGGTACCTTTCTTTAGTGATCCTTCTTCCCATAGTCTGCAAGCCCTAAATTCCTTTCCTATTATTTTTGAAATATGTTCAGGAAAGAATCAAGGTTTTTGTGTGCGGTGCTGCTGGTGGGTGTTGATCTGTTACCTATAGATCTAACTATGTATTTTAAGTGAGATTCATGGTTTTTGGTTTATCTTCTTGCCCTTTATGACTCTGGTCCTTAATTATGCATCATAATATATGAATCATGCTGGTTGATTTCAATTCCTGTGTCGACAGTGCAAGCCCTTGTTATATATGTTGATATGTGGTTATAGTCATTTTGATGCTCTCTTTCTAACATCTTAATCCTACATGATATGCGGAAAATTCACCTTTTGCACTTTCTCCTTTTCAATGTTCTTTATGATGGTAAGCTAGTTTTACTTCACAACTTGCTAAATATGACTTTTCCATTGCTGATACTGTTTAGAGCTGAAGTTGAAAGATGTGAATCTTGTGGAAGCCTACCACAAATGGACAAGCCTGCTACAAAAGATGGCATCAAATAAGTGTCATGGGTGTATAAAATTGGAGGAGCACATTAGCTTGGCAAAAGAGATAAAGAGGCATAAAGAGGAAGTCAGTAACCTGCAATTCCAAATGTCAGATGAAGCACTCCAACAGATGCCAGACTTTCAGGGCCGGGTACGTCTCTTTCCCCCCCCTTGATGTTCTATGTAGCTGCAAGATGTTCTTGTGTTAATTATCTGCCATGTTGGTTTCACACTACCCTCAAATCTTTAAGCTCTGCATTTGCAGATATATGTTCTGAAGGAAATTGGCTGTATAGATGGTGACCTTGTAGTTCAAATTAAAGGCCGTGTTGCATGTGAGATGAATTCAGGGGAGGAGTTGATATGCACTGAGTGTTTATTTGAGAATCAACTTGATGATCTGGAACCTGAAGAAGCGGTGGCAATAATGTCTGCTTTTGTGTTTCAGCAGAGGAAAACTTCTGAGCCTTCACTTACTCCCAGGCTGTCTCAAGCTAAAAAGAGGTGATTCTCCATCCTTGTGTCAGTGCCCTGCCTTACATCTGCATGATCTAGTGGTTAGATTCCTTATTACATGGTAGATTTTTCTCTAGATTTTCTAGATGTAAAATTGTGGTTTCCATCTAAGATGGTTCTGTTATTCTGAGTTTCAAAACTGGAATCATGGTCATGGGGCACCATGCTTGATGCTTTGCAGTAATGCTACATGAACGGTGAACCACAGGTTGCCAAGATCCTATTAGGAATTCAAATCAATAACTTAGCTTTCTGTTTTCATATGATACGGATGAATTGATTGCAGTTAGTGAAAACGGATTATAGCTTCCCCATTCACATACTCAAAAAGTTGCCTGTGTAAGATTAGATGCTTTTACAGTTGTGCCTATTAGATTATAACTCTGGAATTTAACGTTGTTGTTATTCTTCCCATTACTTTTCTTTTCATTTTTCAGTTTTCAATCTAATCCTAGACGGTTGTTCACTTCAGGTTGTACAGCACAGCAATGAGACTTGGAGAGCTTCAATCAAATTACAATATACAAATAAACCCTGAGGAGTATGCCAATGAGAATCTTAAGTTCGGTTTAGTTGAAGTTGTGTACGAGTGGGCAAAGGTTTCTTATGCTAAAACACATCAATTTAACCTTTCATTAGTTCTGGATGGTTTGTGACCTCGTAAGTTTCTCCATTTACAGGGTACTCCATTTGCTGATATATGTGAACTTACTGATGTTCCTGAAGGCCTGATAGTGCGCACAATTGTCAGATTGGACGAGACATGTCGTGAATTTAAGAATGCTGCAGCTATCATGGGTAATTCTGCAGTCTACAAGAAAATGGAATCTGCTTCGAACGCCATAAAGCGTGACATAGTTTTTGCAGCTAGTTTGTATGTTACGGGAGTGTAATTGTGTCAATGCTCGAGGAATCCATGCCATACCCTGAGCATGGGAGGGGTGTTGTAATTGTCTTGCTGTAAATTAAACCACTAGCGTATGTTGTAGTAGCTGGTTCTGTATTGATATTTGGCAGCTTTATCATGTGGTCTGTACTATATTCTCTAGTTAATTTATCCAATGATCAATGTAGATGATGCAGAACGTTGGCAGATTTTTTCACTAATGTCAATTTTACTTCAGAAGGCTTACCTCATCCTGTGATTTTTACAATTAGGCAAAACTAGACGAGTGTCATCTTCATTCTCGTGCAACATTGTGCTGCATGTTGTAGCCGTATTACCTAACAGTATCTGTCATGATCATTTAGCATGCTTATTAGCATGGTTATCAATATCTAGCATGTTGTAGCCGTCAGAACGATCTCAAGACCTCTTGATAGGAGAAGGGAATAGTATCAGTTGAGCTCATTGGCATGTGGTAGCCTGCGCTATGCATACATTATTTTCTTTCAGGTGGTGTTAAGTGATTGTTCTGTGAAGTAGGAATTGTTGCCATGCTTGGCTGATTGTATTTGAATATGTGATGAACTTGGTTTCTTGCTTCTTTCAATGCCCAAAGTCTCGCTGAATGTTGAATGGCTCTCAAGACTTCTTGTTGCCATTTTCACGCATCTGTTCTGTCAACAGCTTGTGAATCTGTTATGGTTCCTGTTTGTCTTTGTATTACCTTCTTGTGAGGGCTGCTGTTTAATTTTTGGATTCTGGCAGAGCTTCCTCCGAAGCTCAACATAAAATAATAATAATAATAATAATAAAAACAATATATTCTTCAGAAACGAGTTTCCATCCAAATATCACAAGCACAGAAGCTGCAGTTTTTTTCCCAGAACAAATTCAAGGGCTACGTTCACTCAAGCAACAATTGTTGTGTTGAGTCTTTATTTGCGACAGTCAACACTTGGTACGGACTGACAATAAGCAAAGAAACATGCATGATCTAGCTCTTTATTCAAAGATAACATCTCCAGCCACCCTTCTTTTCAATTGTCACTCGACTCACTCCTCTTGGGCTTGTCTGAAGCGGAAGTCACCTGAACATGTAATCACACGGTCGAGTTAGCTCAACCTAAAAACTCTTGCAGAACAAAACCCTAAAAAATAAAACAAAAAGATTATTGTAAATTGTAAGTAATGAAATGTACCATATCAGCATCAGCTGGAACCCAATCATTAGTTGCTGGATTTCCTTTGCAAGAGGCATGGCAACTGGTTGTCGAATCTGGTGCTAGGCTGAAGCGCTTGCCATATTCGTTCTCCGTTTTGATGAACCCTGTTCCTGTCTGCAAAATGAAGAAAACTCCCGTGATATCCCTAAGTTTTTACTACTAACGTAAATGAGTCAAGCTTTTGCAATTCCTTATACACCCCCTTTTATTTTTCCCTTTGTAACTGATCCCTTTGCCAAAAATTAAGAAACTTTCACCAGGCTAATCTAAAATGATCAAATTAAAAGAAGATACTGAACTGAGTAAGGCAGAAAAAGGTAGGATATTGGACAACTAACATTTTATTTAGATGTATGAAAAAAGTAAAGAAACAAAAGAATTGGACTAGAATATGTAGCTAGGCATAGCAATTGTAATACCGTGTGGTGTTGCTTGTCAACACAGTTGAGATCCTGGTAATACTCTGTCTCTACAAATTCATCAGTCACTTTGCTGCTTTCATTTGAAATTATTTTCTGCATTCAAAATTATAAAAAGAAAAAGAAAAATCAATCTACAAATCCACATTCAAGAGTTTCTCAGATGCATAAGAATAATCAAGAACTGTCGTGGGCTAGCATGGTAAATGAAAGCTCAAGAAACTAACCTGAGGATCAGTTTCGAGACGTTGAAACTCAACGTATTCTGGGTTGAAGCTTTGATCGCCATTAGTGGTGAGTGCATCAACGTATTGAACGGAATACTCGCTGCGTTGAGGCTTAGAGTGACGCTTAGGAGCTATTCCCTCGAAATATCCTCTTGTTTCCTCCTCTTGTTTTGCCTCTTCCTCGACTGACACGTGAACATCACTCCTGTTAGGCCTCTTGTAGAACTCCATTCCTCTCCTCTTTCCCTTTCCTTCTCTCTTTAATTTTCCTTTTCTTCAAAAGCTATCAAGTAGCCCACTTCTTTTCTGACTTCTAGCACTATTTAGTTGAATTTTATAAAGAAAGAAAGTCGATGGATGGATGATAGAAAGATATTTTTGCTTTGCTAACCATGTTCCTGACGTAGTACGGATATTGGGACCAACAAGTTAAATGTCTTACAACCTCATACAAAAATATCTTAGAAACCTTATCTCATATCTGACTGTTTCAACGGGACTGGTAGGTCTGAATGCGACAGCTTTTAGCAGAATGAACTTGAAACCAACCACACCTTACTGGCCCAGTTCCTGAAATCCTGGTTCTGTTCCTGGCAGGCTGGCACCATATGAAGGGTGTATATGCTCGATATATCCTTGAAAATTAACCAAGTAATTTGGTTGATTATGCACTAATCCATGGTGTTTTTTTTTTATTTGACATGGATCAAAGCTCTACAACAAATGGATTCAAGATGAACACAGACATTCTGAATTCTGACAAGGTCAGTGTCCATTGTTTTCGGCATGCATTAGAAAGATAAACTTTGTGAGCTCAAAATAGGGTTCATGAAAGAAAAACTCAACTGTCATTTCCTTTTAACCTTTGCTAGCAAGTTTGCTTTCCAGTTAAATCTCTAAAAGCTCTCCCACTCACTCACCGAACAATGTTCAAAGCTCTATTTACATGAACTTGAAGCCATCCACCGATCTATCACGCCTATCTTAATTTCACCTGCATGTCACTTTACTTGCACTTTATTATCATTGTCTGCTCGTCTTCCTATTCTCATTATTTACAATCAGTTTACTTGATTGGTGTGCCATTATTAGTAGTTTGACCAACTAGCTTGTCATTGACTTGTTCTCAATATCTTCCATACAAACTACAAAGGTATGTCGCCATGCCAAGTATTTTAGGTGGAGGTTAGCTCTTGTGATGTTAGCTTCCAAAACTTGAAAAAATAGCACTACTTTTGAGGGCGATCACGGCTTGAATCTTACACTAGCATATTATACCGTGCACCGTGCTTTGCATGTTAATAATATTTTTTTTTAAAATGTAAAACTAAAATAAAAAATATAATTAGATCTTACAAACGAATTTAAAATTATTGGATCCAGCTAGGATATAATTTATATCCTAGCTGGATCTAAAATTATTGGGTTTTATCAATTAAATATATAATTTATTTATATATTTAATAATATCTATAAGTCAAAACTGTTGAATAAAAAAATCTAAAAAAAATCAAATAATAATAAAGCTTTGAATCTCATGTACTAATGTTATAAAATTAAAATATCCTCTATTACCCAACATAATATTATGTTATAATATTTATGAATTATTTTTTAAAGTATTTTATTGTTAAAAAATTCTCTTATATAATACAAATATATAAAGTATATAATGTGACTCAAAAATTTATTGAGAGCTCCATCAACTTTAATATAATAATATTAGCTTTTATTTTAAAGAGTTCATTACGATTATATGTGAGACATGTATTAAGAATATGCATACATAAAAATTTTATGCTACTATTTAGCTGTATTTTGAATATTTATAAAGTTTGTTAAAATATATAAATCATTTTGTCTAATCTAAAACAATCAAAGATAACACACTACAATTATCAAGATTTGTTTTTATAAAAATAATATTACTAAATGAATTCCTCTTTTATATCAATTAAAGATAACATAATCTTTCAATAGGTGGGATAACTTTCCTCTTTTTTTTTTTTCTTCTGATTTCTTTATTTTTTATTGAAATACATTATGTGTATACTGCAAAGACAAACATGCTTTAATAAGAAAATTCAATGCAACCTTAAATAATTTTTTTTTATCGTCACTCAATTTTTGTACAATATAAAAAAGTCTCATTAATTTATTTTCTCTTTATCGTATGAAAAAAAGTTATATAAGAGAAAAGAAAAAAAATTCAAGAGGAAAAAAAATAATAATTTGAAGTAAAGAAAAAAAATTTAAATTTTTTGAAAGTATTTTTGAAACGCAAAAATAAACATGCTTTAATAAGAAAGTTCAAC